>Ga0256404_1001128_pt1 | contig 66998 bp, 62 predicted proteins | sample RumenRJG_01DNA_FD_185990 | JGI IMG/M metagenome (GOLD analysis project Ga0256404, IMG submission 185990) | Bovine rumen microbial communities from Lethbridge, Alberta, Canada - RJG_01 | ecosystem: Host-associated > Mammals > Digestive system > Stomach > Rumen | place: Canada: Alberta | collected... | reverse complement strand
CGGCACCCCCGTCTCCTCCGGCATGGGCACCTGCGGTCTGGTCGGCCAGATCGGCGTCTACTCCGGCTGGGTCAAGGACGTGACGGAAGGCACCAAGGCAGCCATTACCGGCTTCGACTGGATGGGCCTGATCCTGATCTCCTTCATTCTCCCCGCAGTCCTCTGCCCCCTCATCAACATGGGCTGCAGAAAACTCGGCTGGGTGAAAGACGGAGACCTGAAGTTAAGCTAAAAAAATGTGAGCGTCGCATAAAAAACGCCCCTTCCGGGGCGTTTTTTATGCTCAGTTGTGGACGATTACGGGCATTCCGACGTAGACCAGGTTGTACAGCTGCGCGGCGATGTCCAGCGGCAGGTTCACGCAGCCGTGGGATCCGCCGTAGGTGTAGATGTTTCCGCCGAAAGCGCCTCTCCAGGTCGCATCGTGGAGTCCCTGTCCGTTGTGGAACGGCATCCAGTAGTTGACCCAGCTCCTGTAGCCCGGGCCCCGGAGATAGCGGTTCCGCTCCTTGGAATTGACGCGCCAGTGGCCGACAGAGGTGGCTCTTCCGCCGGGTCTTCCGGTGACGCAGGGCGAGGCGAGCATCAGGTTCTGTCCGATGTAGCAGTACATCATCTGCTCTGAGATCGAGACCTCCACGCAGGAGTATCCGTAGGGATTCGGTCTGTTCGCCGTATTCGGTCCCACTCTTCCCGTCTTCACTCCGCGCTCGTTCGTTGTAAAGCCGTCCGGCGTGTTCTCATTTATGTAGCAGGAACCCTGGGGATGATTCTCATCCGCAGTCTCTGTAAAATAGAATTCCTCGCCGTTGATGTTCTGCCAGCCGGTCCTCATTTTGCCGTCTGTGTCGAACCAGTACCAGCGGCCTCCGATCTCCTGCCAGCCGGTCTGCATCAGGCCGTCCGCCTGGAACCAGTACCAGCTGCCGTCGATTTCCTGCCAGCACTCCTTCGCGTATCCCTTTCCGTCCAGATACTTCCATGTTCCGTTCTTCATTGCGACCCAGCCAGTGCTTCCCGGTCCCGCTCCTCGGCTTCCCTCTTTGTAGACCGGCGTCTCGGCAAAGGCCTGAAGCGAGAGCGCGAGCATCAGGATGAGGCTCACAATGAATACTCTTTTCTTGTTCATACAGATTTCCCCCTGATATTGCCCCGATCCCGGGGCATTGCTAAAGCCGATTATATCAGCAATGCCTCGTTTTTGAAAGTGCACACGCGCAAAAAGGACCCGCGCCCCTCTGCAGGGCGCGGGTCCTGATCCTGTTTCCTTATCCGGGAAAAGAATTACTTCTTCGCAGCGACAAATGCTTCGATCTGCTTGGTGAGCTCCGGAACGATCTTGTTCAGGTCGCCGACGATACCGATATCAGCAACGTCGAAGATCGGAGCGGTCTCGTCCTTGTTGATGGCGATGATCAGATCGGACTCTTCCATACCGGCAAGGTGCTGGATCGCGCCGGAGATACCGCACGCAATGTAGACCTGCGGACGGACGGTCTTACCGGTCTGGCCGACCTGGAGATCCTTCGGCTTCCAGCCTGCGTCGACAACTGCACGTGAGCAGGAAACTTCGCCGCCGATGGCCTTTGCCAGGTCTTCAAGGATCTTGAAGTTCTCGGGGCTGCCGACACCACGGCCGCCGGAGACGAGGATCTTAGCATCCATGATATCCACGGTGTCGCTGATCTTCTTGACAACTTCAAGGATCTCGACGTACTTTTTGTTCTTCTCAAAGCCCGGGTTGTAGTCGATGATCTCGCAGGTAGCGCCCTTAACGCGCTCTTTCTTCTGCATAACGCCGGGACGGACAGTCGCCATCTGCGGGCGGTTGTTCGGGCAGGCGATGGTAGCGATGGTGTTGCCGCCGAATGCCGGACGGGTCATGAGCAGCTGGTTGTGCTTCTGCTCGTCTTCCTTGCCGGGCTGTGCGACCAGCGGGAAATCACCGATGTCAAGCTTTGTGCAGTCTGCGGTCAGACCGGTAGCGACTCTTGCGGAGACGCTGGGGCCCAGGTCACGGCCGATGGGGGTAGCACCCACCAGCATGATCTCCGGCTTGAACTCATTGATCACGCAGGACAGAGCGTGGGTATAGGGCTCAGTCATATAGGTCTCAAGAGCCGGATCCTCAATGACGATGACCTTGTCTGCGCCGTACTCAGCCAGCTGGTATGCCTTCTCCTTGATCCCCGGTCCGCCGAGAAGAACTGCTGTGACGAAAGAGTCCGGAAGATCCGCTGCAAGATCCTTTGCCTTGCCGACAAGCTCGAAAGCGATACCGCTGATTCTGTTGTCAACCTGCTCGGCAAAGATATATACACCCTTGTATTCTTCTAAGTTCATATCGTTAACCTCACCATTTTCCAGATTAGATAATGTGCTTCTCGGTCAGCTGCTTCATCAGGTATTCCACAGACTCCTGCGGATCCAGGTTGACCTTGGTTCCCGCGCCCTTCCGGACCTTGTCGGAAGCCTTCGCGATCTTGGTCGGGGAGCCCTTCAGGCCCATGTCTTCGTCCTTCAGAGTATCAAGGTCTGCTCTGCCCCAGGTGGTGACTTCGGTATCAACAGCCTCGAAGATACGTCCGACGCTCATGTAACGCGGCTCGTTCAGTTCTGCCAGAGCGGTGCACAGGCAGGGAAGCTCTGCTCTCAGGAGATGATATCTGTCGTCATACTGTCTCTGGACGACGATGTGCTTTCCGTCCTCTTCCAGCTTCAGGTTTGCGGTATAGGAGATGACCGGCAGGCCCAGGTGCTCAGCGATCTGCGGTCCGACCTGTGCGGTGTCGCCGTCGATAGCCTGACGTCCGGTGATGATGAGGTCATAGTCCAGCTTGCGGATCGCAGCAGCGATGGTGCTGGAGGTCGCCCAGGTGTCAGCGCCGCCCAGGACTCTGTCAGTGACAAGGATCATCTTGTCAGCGCCCATGGCATAAGCCTCGCGCAGGACATCCGTTGCTTTCGGAAGGCCCATCGTGAGAACAGTGACTTCCGCGCCGTACTGATCCTTCAGTCTCAGGGCTGCTTCCAGTCCGGCCTTGTCGTCCGGGTTCATGATAGCCAGCATAGCGGCTCTGTTCAGAGTTCCGTCGGGGTTGAATGCGACGCCGCCCTTGGTGTCCGGAACCTGCTTAATGCATACGATAACTTTCACGATTCGTTCCCTCCTGAATTATTTGAGTAAGTTTGCGGAAATGACCATACGCTGGACTTCGGAAGTTCCCTCGTAGATCTCCGTGATCTTCGCGTCACGCATCATGCGCTCAACATCATACTCTCTGATGTAGCCGTAGCCGCCGTGCAGCTGAACCGCCTTGGTGGTGATAGCCATAGCAGCTTCCGCAGCGAAGAGTTTGGCCTTTGCAGCCTCGACGCCGTACTGCGCCTGGGTCTGCTTCGCCATAGCAGCCTTGTAGACAAGGAGCTGGGCAGCCTCAGCTCTGGTAGCCATGTCAGCCAGCTGGAACTGGGTGTTCTGGAACTGAGCCAGGGAGCGGCCGAACTGCTTTCTTTCCTTGACGTAGTCAACGGTTCTCTCAAGAGCGCCCTCGGCGATACCCAGAGCCTGTGCAGCGATACCGATACGTCCGCCGTCCAGGGTGTGCATTGCGATGTTGAAGCCCTTGCCCTTCTGGCCGAGAAGAGCATCCTTCGGGATACGGCAGTCCTGGAAGATCAGCTCGTAGGTAGCAGATCCGCGGATACCCATCTTCTTCTCCTTCACGCCGAAGGTGAAGCCCGGGGCTCCCTTCTCAACGATGAAAGCGGAGATCTCTTTCATCATTTTGCCGCGCTTTTCGATCATGCCGGTGACAGCGATGATGATGTAGACGTCAGCGTATTTACCATTGGTGATGAAGCACTTGGAGCCGTTCAGGACCCACTCGTCGCCCTCAAGGACGGCCTTTGTCTGCTGACCCTGCGCATCGGTTCCTGCGCCCGGCTCGGTAAGACCGAAAGCGCCGAGCTTCTTGCCGGAAGCAAGGTCCGGGAGATACTTCATCTTCTGCTCCTCGGTTCCGAAGGTGAGGATCGGATCCATGCAGAGGGAAGTATGTGCGGAAACGATAACACCGGTAGTACCGCAAACCTTGGACAGCTCCTCAACGCACATTGCATAGGTGAGAATGTCGCATCCCTGACCGCCGTACTGCTTCGGGATCGGGATACCCATAAATCCGTAGCGGGCCATCTTCTTGACGGTCTCTACGGGGAACTGCTCAGTCTCGTCCACTTCCTGAGCAAGCGGCTTCACTTCGTTTTCAGCAAAATCTCTGAATAACGACCGAGCCATTTCGTGCTTCTTGTCCAATCCGAAATCCATAAATCCTTCCTCCATGTTATTTTTTTAACACACTTCGACCGACCAACACGGGGATAAGTACCCTTATCCCCGCGGGCCGATAAAAAAGGTTCTTAAGAAAACTGAATCAATACTTGTAGAATCCCATGCCGGTCTTTCTGCCGAGATGACCGCCGCGGACCATCTTCCTGAGAAGCGGATGCGGACGATACTTGGAATCGCCGGTCTCGCTCTGCAGGACCTGCATGATCGCCAGAACAACGTCCAGTCCGATCAGGTCGCCCAGTGCCAGCGGGCCCATCGGATGGTTCGCGCCGAGCTTCATGGCCTCGTCGATCTTCTCCGCCGGTACGTCGTTCTCAGCGAAAACGCCGATCGCTTCGTTGATCATCGGGATCAGAATACGGTTGACGACGAAACCTGCGTACTCCTGCATCTGTACCGGGATCTTGCCGATGTCCTCGGCGATGCCGCTGATCTTGTCCAGGATCTCCTGAGGAGTATCGAGGCCGCCGGAGACCTCAACCAGCTTCATGACAGGAGCCGGGTTGAAGAAGTGCATGCCCGTGACCGGACGGTCAAGTCCCGCGCCGATCTCAGTGATGGAAAGGGAAGAGGTATTGGTGGTAAACAGGCAGTCCTTCTTGCAGATTGTGGAAAGCTCTTTGAAAGTATCCTTCTTGATCTGCATATTCTCGATCGCCGCTTCGACGATGAGGTCGCAGTCTTCGCAGATGTACTTCGTACCGGTGCGGATGCGGCCGAGGATCTCATCGGCTCTTTCCTGAGTCATTTTGCCCTTGTCGACTCTTTTCTGCAGGTTGGCAGCAATTCTGGCCTTGCCCCTTCCGGCAAAGATCTCGTTCAGGTCGCAGAGACAGACTTCATATCCATCGACCTGCGCAAATGCCTGCGCGATGCCGGCGCCCATGGTTCCAGCGCCAATAACGCCTACTACCATAATCATCTCCTCCTTTTCAACATACGCAATACTTTTATGTTCTGAAATCCCTCGTTTATTACTATAACACAGGATGAGAGCATTTTATTCGCAAATTTTTATGGAATTTTGTTTTTTTTCTTCCGTATATTGCGATATCGTTTTTTCACTTCAAAACGGCTTATCTGTTGATAAAGTTTTTGTCTTTTCTCTTCTCCAGGAAGGCGCCCATACCTTCCTTCTGGTCCGCCGTTTCAAAGCAGCTTCCGAAGAGTTTTTCCTCGATGACGATGGCTTCGTCCATGCAGACTTCCAGTCCTTCGTTGATGGCCTTCTTGCATGCGCGGACAGCGATCGGCGCGTTCTTCGCGATGCCGGAGGCGATCTTCTTCGCCTGGTCCATCAGTTCCGCCTGCGGATACACCGCGTTCACCAGGCCGATGCGCAGAGCTTCGTCCGCCTTGATGTTCCTGGCGGAGTAAATGAGCTGCTTCGCCATTCCCGGTCCGATCAGTCTGGCAAGACGCTGGGTCCCGCCGAAGCCCGGAGTGATGCCGAGGCCCACTTCCGGCTGTCCGAACATAGCGTTGTCAGAGCAGATCCGGAAATCGCAGCTCATGGCCAACTCGCAGCCGCCGCCCAGAGCAAAGCCGTTCACCGCGGCGATGACCGGGATCGGAAACACTTCCAGAGCGCGGAAAATGTCATTGCCCTTCTTTCCGAAAGCCTCGCCCTCTGCCTTGGTGAGCGTGCTCATCTGCGCAATATCCGCACCGGCAACGAAGCTCTTCTCTCCGGCTCCGGTGATGATCAGGCAGCGGACCGCCTCCTGGTCCACACCTTCCAATACTGCCTTCAGGTCCTCCAGAACGTCCGCGTTCAGCGCGTTCAGCGCCTTCGGGCGGTTGATGGTGATGATGCCGATCTGCCCTTCTGCAGAATAATCAACAAATCCCATAGTACCTGTACCTCCTTTATCCGTTATTGAACTACGGAAACTCTCTGCATACAGTATAAAACATCAGCCCGGTTTTGAAAACAACCGGGCTGACGCTTTTCATTATAAATAACTATAAAAACTATATGAGGAAGCTTCTCCCGAAGGAGAAGCTTTAAAGCCCCTCAAAGCCGGGATCATCCCTCGTAAGCTTCCACGATGGTCGCGCAGCCCTGGCCGCCGCCGATGCAGAGCGTTGCAAGGCCCTTCTTCGCGCCGGTCTTCTGCATCTCGTGAAGCAGGGTGACAAGGATACGGCAGCCGGACGCGCCGATCGGGTGGCCAAGCGCCACAGCGCCGCCATTCGGGTTGACCTTCGCCATGTCGAACTTCAGATCTCTCGCCACAGCGAGGGACTGTGCCGCAAATGCCTCGTTCGCCTCGACGATGTCCATGTCGTCGATGGTCAGGCCGGTCTTCTTGAAGAGCTTCTGGCAGGCAGCGACCGGGCCGATGCCCATGATGGCCGGATCCACGCCGCCAAGAGCGCCGCCGACGAAGGTCGCCATCGGCTTCACTCCCAGTTCCTTCGCCTTCTCTTCGGTCATGACGACCACTGCTGCAGCACCGTCGTTGATTCCGGAAGCGTTTCCTGCAGTCACGATGCCGTCCTTCTTGAAGGCGGGTTTCAGCTTCGCAAGGGTCTCAACAGTGGTTCCGGGGCGCGGGCCCTCGTCCTGCAGGACCTCGACCTCTGCCTTCTTCACCTTGACAGTGACCGGAACGATCTCATCTTTGAACTTTCCTGCTTCGATCGCCGCGCAGGCCTTCTGCTGGCTCTTCGCGGAGAAGTCGTCCAGTTCTTCTCTGGTGAGGCCGTATTTCTCTGCAACGTTCTCGGCGGTGATGCCCATGTGGTAGTTGTTGAACGCATCCCAAAGACCGTCGTTGACCATGACGTCGATCATGTTGGCGTTGTTCATTCTGTAGCCGAAACGTGCCTTGGTCAGGGCATAGGGAGCCATGGACATGTTCTCCATACCGCCTGCCACGACGATGTCAGCGTCGCCCGCTTCGATCATCTGTGCCGCCATGTTGACGCAGTTCAGACCGGAACCGCAGACGATGTTCACGGTGACTGCGGTGGAGGTGATCGGAAGGCCGGCCTTTATGGCTGCCTGTCTTGCCGGGTTCTGTCCGAGTGCTGCCTGAAGAACATTACCCATGTAAACATGGTCTACCTGCTCCGGAGCTACGCCCGCTCTCTTCAGAGCCTCTTTGATCACAATCGCGCCGAGTTCGACTGCGGGGGTGTTGGAGAGCGCTCCGCCCATCTTTCCGATCGCGGTACGGCATGCTCCGGCAAGGACAATTTTCTTAGCCATAAATCAAATCCTCCTTATAATAAAAATGAGTATTTTGGGATCATGTGTGATACTGCCAAACTATATTTTAACTATATCTGAGAACTGTGCATTTGTCAATTTTTAATTGTTAATTTTTTATCATTCTTTTGACTTGCTGCCGCATCCGTTCAGTCTCGATGCGGCTTGAATTACACCTTTCAAAATGGTAGACTGAAACAGACAGGATCCGCTTCTTTAGATCTGATAATATATTTTCTGATCGGAGGGACATCATGAATATTCAGGAACTCTACGCTTCGAAGCTTGTCAGCGCGGAGACCGCCGCTGCTGTCGTAAAGTCCGGCGACTGGGTCGATTACGGTTGGTGCGTCGGTACTCCCGTCACTGTTGACAAAGCACTTGCAAAGCGCCTTCCGGAGCTGACAGACGTCAAGTTCCGCGGCGGCGTCCTGCTCCGCCGTCCCGCAGTCTTTGATGTGGAGAACGCGCCCGAGCATATGTGCTGGAACTCCTGGCACATGAGCGGTATCGAAAGAAAGGCCATCGCAGAAGGCTTCGGTTTCTTCAGCCCCATGCGCTACGCTGAGCTGCCCCGTTTCTACCGCGATCCCAACGCTCCGAAGCCGGATGTGGCGATCATCGAGGTCGCTCCCATGGATGCTCACGGATACTTCAACTTCGGTCCGCAGGCTTCCCACCTGGCAGCCATGTGCGCTTCCGCAAAGGTAGTCATTGTGGAAGTCAACAAGAACCAGCCGTACTGCCACGGCGGTTTCGAGCACTGCATCCATATCTCCGAGGTTGACATGATCGTGGAAGGCGAGAACGAAGGCATGCCGCAGATGGGCGGCGGCGGAGAGCCCTCCGAGATCGACAAGGCCGTGGCAAAGCTGATCGTGGAAGAGATCCCGAACGGCGCCTGCCTGCAGCTGGGTATCGGCGGCATGCCGAATGCTGTCGGTTCCGCCATCGTCGACTCCGACCTGAAGGACCTCGGCGTCCACACCGAAATGTACGTCGACGGCTTCGTGGATCTTTACAACGCGGGCAAGATCAACTGCTCAAAGAAGTCCATCGACAAGGGCCGTGAGGTCTTCGCTTTCGCAGCCGGCACCCAGAAGCTCTATGACCATCTGCACAACAACCCCGCAGTCATGAGCGCGCCGGTGAACTACACCAACGATCCCTACGTGGTGTCCCAGATCGACAACTTTATTTCCATCAACAATGCGGTCGATATCGACCTCTTCGGCCAGGTAAACGCGGAGTCCTCCGGCGTGAAGCACATTTCCGGCACCGGCGGCCAGCTCGATTTCGTCATGGGCGCATACATGTCCAAGGGCGGCAAGAGCTTCATCTGCATGTCCTCCACCTTCCAGCCGAAGGGCAAGCCCATGCAGTCCCGCATCCGTCCGACCCTCACCCAGGGCTCCATCGTGACGGATCCGCGTTCCACCATCCACTATCTTGTCACCGAATACGGCAAGGTCAACCTGAAGGGACTCAGCACCTGGCAGAGAGCAGAGGCTATCATTTCCGTAGCGCATCCGGATTTCCGGGACCAGCTCATCGCCGAAGCTGAAAAGATGTCCATCTGGAGAAAGAGCAATAAGCGCTGATCCGGCAGACGATGAAGGAGTAAAAAGCGGAGACTGCCGCCGTAAGGCACAGTCTCCGCTTTTTCATCAGTTCATGATCTCGCTGATCTCTTTGATCAGCTCCAGATCCTCAGCCGTGATCTTCATATTCGTCGTCACCGGTTCCTCTCCGGGTTTTGTGACCGTCAGTTCCAGCACGGTCCCCTCCGGCAGTCCGGGGGCGATCACCGCTCCCAGGAAACGGAACAGCTTCGGATGTCCCTTCTCGAACTTTTTCCTGAGTCCTCCGAGCTTCATCAGATTCAACGGGTTTATCGCCATAATCCAGCACCTCCTTGGTGTTCTCAGTTTAGCCGAACGGGAAAGGAATGTCCAGTGGGTAAAACAGCACTCTATCTCGGATACTTCTGCATCTATTCTTTTGTGCTGCTTTTCATCGGGAAAAGCAGCCTTCGCGGAAGCAGTACACCGCAGGACTATTTCATTTGCAGCCATAAGGTCTCTCTGCCCTTCTGTGTCTGCACTTTCACCGGAACCTGGCTCTCCGCGATCACGATCCTGAGCCTGACCGGGAGCATCTACGAGAACGGCCTCGCTTCCCTCTCCTACTCGGTGATCCCCTGGTTCCTGGGAGCTTTTCTGATGGCGCTGATCGCCCGGAAGATCCACCGCGCCGGCGTCGTGACTGTGCCGGAATACTTCCGGGCAAGGTTCGGATCCCGGCGGCTGCAGACAGTCTACGGCGCTGTGTTCATCATCGTCTATGTCTCCTATCTGGTGACCCAGTTCAAGGGCTTCGGCATGGTGGCGTCGGAACTGTTCAACATCCCCTATTCTGTTTCTGTCCTGATGGTGTGCCTGTTCATCATGTACACCACCTTTGGGGGCTACCGGTCCGTGCTGCGGACCGACATGTTCAACCTCATCCTGCTGACTGTCAGTCTCCTGTTCCTGTGCGGCTCCCTGGTCAGCCGCGCCGGCGGCCTTCCGGCGCTCTACCGCGCCGCGGACAGCATCTCCGGCGCCGCTCATCCCGGCATGGCGTCTCCGACGGAGCCGGGGCAGATGCTGAAGCTTTTCAGCGGGCGTTTCACACCGATGGTCTGTTTTTCCGTATTCTGGGGCTGGGGTCTCGGTCTTTCCGCCAATCCGCAGTACCTGGTGCGCCTGATGGGTGCGAAGGATGAGACCACCGCGCAGAGAACTGTGTACTGTTCCCTGGGTCTGCTCCTGGCTGTCTATTTTGCCCTGGTACACATCGGGCTGGCGCTCCGGGTCCTGGTTCCGTCCCTTCCCGAAGCCATTAACACCGACGGCATCTTCATCCACATCATCAACAACGAGCTGTACGGCCCCTGGAGCGGCCTGCTGCTGTTCTCCGTCATCGGCGCCTGTGTTTCCACCGCGAATTCCCAGCTACTGATGGTGGCGGAATCTCTTTCCTACGACATTGCAGCGCCTCTTTCCGGAGACCGTCTCCCGCCTTCCCGGATCGTGACCATCGCCCGCGCCAGCGTCGCCGGAGCCGGCCTGCTTGTCATGCTGCTTACGATGGATCCTCCTGATTTCGGCCTCTCCTACGGAGGAGATATCTGGGGCATCATATCCGTGACTGTCTTCGCCCCGCTCTACGGTTCCCTGCTGACAGAGCGTGTGACGCTGCGGGGTGTCAGAGCCTCCATCACCGCGGGACTTCTGTCCATCCTGGCTTTTTATCCTCTGTATTATACGGAGCGCATGTCCCTGCATCCTGCCATGTTCGGCGTCCTGTTTTCCACGGCGGCGCTGGCGGTCTTTTCCGGGCCGCAGGAGGCCCGTAGATGAAACGATCTCCCAGATTCCAGCTCTCCATTGAAAACAGGATCCTCCTGCCCTTCGTAAGCATCAGCCTGCTCACGATGGCCGCCTTTCTGGGGCTCTTTCTCCGGAACGAGTATTCCAAGGCGGTCTCCGCCGCCCTCTACAGCGGAGACATTCTTACGCCGGCGCTCCGGCGGGAGCTGATCCTCAGCTGCATCGAGGAGCAGCGATATATCATCCTGATGGGCATCGCCGTGCTTCTGATCATCGTCCAGACCAGCGTCCTGATTGCCTACAACATCTCCGCCCCCCTCCGGGATCTGGCGGAGGTCTGCACCCGCATCAGCCTGGCTCCCAGAAGCCCGGAGGCAGACAGCTTCACGGAATACACCCGGCGGACAGACGAGACCGGCCAGCTGGCAAACGCGTTCCGCCTGATGATGCTCTCCATCCGCCAGTACATGGACCAGATCAACTGGATCCGCGCCCTGAATGAAGGTATCGTCGAAAATCTTCCTCTGGGTGTCCTGGTCTATGACGGCGGTAAAAACATGATCTTCCGGAACCCCCGGGCATACGCGATGCTGAATCAGCCGGAGGCGACGGACGAAATAGGACGCAGCCTGGAAGATATCCTCCAGGAAATGATCCTCAGGGACGAGGTCCTTCCTCTCCGGGCCACCCTGAAAGATCCTGCGGGCAGGACGCGCTTCCTGGAGCTGGCTTTCTGGCAGCTGCCGGCGGAAGAAAAAGGAGGTCCTCCCGGGATCCTCTGCACCATTGACGACCAGACTTACCAGAGGCGCATGGAGGAAAAGCTGAACCGGGACGAAAAGCTGGCCTACACAGGAAAACTGGCGGCGGATGTGGCCCACGAAGCCAAGAATCCGCTGACAGGCATCCGCACCGGCCTCCAGGTCATAGAGAAGCATCTGGAAACAGACCGGGACCGCCAGCTGTGCCAGGGCATGATCAGCGAAGTGGACAGGGTGAGCCTCCTCATCAACAATCTCGTCAACCTGGCGCGCCAGAGGGAAAGCCGGCAGACCACCCTGCTGCTGAACGAGCTGCTGGACGAGATCGTACTTCTGTATTCAAAGGTGGCGGAGAACAAAGGCATCCGGCTCTTCACAAAAACCGGCGGTTCCATCTGGATCCTTGCGGACGAACAGCAGCTCCGGCAGATCCTCATCAACCTCATCAACAACAGCATCAAGGCCCTGCCGGAGGGAGGCACGATCCGCATCGAGGCCGAAATGCGCAGCCGCAGCGGGAGTTCCGGTCCCGCGGAGGAGATCCTTCTTTCCGTCATCGATGACGGAACAGGGATGTCCCAGGAAAAAATGCGCAGCGTGATGAACGGGGAGTCCGGCGGCTTCGGTCTCACCATCGCCGCGCGGCTGGCAGAACAGAACAACGGAACCCTGCGCCTTTCTTCCGAGGAAGGAAAAGGGACGCGCGCGGAGCTTGTGTTCCGCGGCCAAAAGGAGACGGTTCCGGAAAACACGAAGAAACCGGAGGATCGATATGAACTGTAAACTGCTGATCATCGACGACGAATTACTGATCCGCATGTCTCTGGAAAGCGGGCTGGAAGATCTCGGGTATCAGGTGCGCACCGCGGAGAATATCGCCGCCGGACTGGCTATTGCCGAGAGCTTCTCCCCGGACGTCCTCCTGCTGGACAACCGGCTGCAGAACGACAGCGGTCTTTCCCACGTAGCTGATTTCAAGAATCTGGACAAAGACCTGATCATCATCCTCATGACCGCCTACGGCTCCATCCAGCAGGCTGTGGAAGCCATGAAAAAGGGTGTGGACCATTTCGTGCAGAAGCCCTTCGACCTGGAGGAGATCCATCTGTACATCTCCCGCAGCATGCAGCAGCGCACCAACACCCGCCGTCTGGAGCTGATGGGGCGCCGCACCAGAAAGTTCCTGGGGGTCAGTCCCGCCGTCCGGAAGATCCGGGAGACCATTGACATCCTTGCGAACGCCGACAATGTGGATCTTCTGGTCTGCGGCGAGACCGGCACCGGAAAGGAAGTCGTGGTCCGGGAGGTACACCAGAAGAGCGCCCGGGCAAAGGAGCCCTTCGTGAAGATCAACTGCAGCGCCATTCCGGAAAACCTGCTGGAATCCGAGCTTTTCGGTTACGAAAAAGGCGCCTTCACCGGCGCCGCCGGTTCCAAGAAAGGGCTTATGGAACTGGCAAACGGAGGGACCGTCTTCCTGGACGAGATCGGGGAGATGCCGCTCTCCATGCAGGCAAAGCTTCTCTCCTTTCTGGAGGACCGCAGCTTCAAGCGGATCGGCGGGCTCAGGGATATTGAGGTGAACGTCCGGATCGCCGCCGCCACCAACCGGGATCTGGAGGAGGAAGTCCGGAAGGGGAATTTCCGTGAAGATCTCTATTACCGCCTGAATGTGATGCAGATCCTGATCCCGCCCCTCAGGGAACGGCCGGAAGATATCCCGGCGCTCTGCAGCTACTACCTGGAACACTACAACCTGCGTTTCGGGAAAAAGCTTACGGGGATCTCCCCGGAGTTTATTGACTGGCTGATGCGGCGCCACTGGAAGGGAAACGTCCGGGAACTCCGGAACGTTCTGGAACGCTCGGTTCTTCTGTCCACCGGGGACATTCTGGACGGAAGAGAAAACGATCTCTTCCCCCAGAACACGCCCTCTCCCGCTCCTTCCGGATACAGCTGGCCTCTCCGGGATCTTTCCAAAGGCCCGGTAGACCTCCGGAAAGAGGTGGATGCTTTCGAGCGCGCCTACATCGACCGCGCCCTCTCCCTCTGTGACGGCAGTCTCTCCAAGGCGGCCCAGCTCCTCGGCTGCACCCGTTTCACCCTGCGCCGCAGACTGGAGGCCGACGGCGCGGTTTCCGAGGATCCCTCCGATGCGGCCCCCGGAAGCGCAAAGCAATAATATAAACGTGCGGAATCGCACCCTGATTTCAGATGCAGGTGCGGTTCCGCACATTTTTATTGATCTTTTTTTTCTCATGAATTCATAAATATTTCGCATATTTGCGGTTTCTTTCAGCTTTGCCTCATCCGCAAAAACTGGCATGATGATTGCATGTTAAATAATCAGCAACATACATATCAAAGGAGGTATACACATGTACAAGGTTGATCTGAACAGTGATCTGGGCGAAAGCTTCGGTGCGTACACCATCGGCATGGACGAGGCTGTCATCGCTCACATTTCCTCGGCGAACGTGGCCTGCGGCTATCATGCGGGCGATCCGCTCGTCATGGACAAGACCGTCGCGTCCTGCAAAGCGGCGGACGTCGCGGTAGGCGCGCATCCCGGCTATCCGGATCTTATCGGCTTCGGCCGCCGGAACATCGCCTGCTCCCCGAAGGACGCCAAGGCTTATGTGAAATACCAGCTCGGCGCGCTGATTGCCTTTACCACCGCCCACGGACTGAAGCTCCAGCACTGCAAGCCCCACGGGGCCCTCTACAACCAGGCAGCCAAGGATCCGGCCCTTGCGCAGGCCATCGCGGAGGCAGTCGCTGAAGTAGATTCCAATATCATCCTTCTTGGTCTGGCCAACAGCCACCTGATCACCGAGGCGAAAAAAGCAGGACTCCGCGCCGCCAGCGAGGTCTTCGCTGACCGCGCCTATCAGGCGGATGGCTCCCTTGTCCCGCGCAGCAAACCCGGTGCCGTGATCCACGACAAGGACGAGGCCATCGCCCGCACCATCCGCATGGTGAAGGAAGGAAAAGTCACCGCCATCACCGGCGAGGAAGTCCCGCTGGCAGCGGATTCCATCTGCGTCCACGGCGACAACCCGTCCGCAGTGGAGTTCGTGAAGAACATCCGCGCGAAGCTCATCGAAGAGGGCGTCACCATTGCCCCGATCTGCGAGATCGTCTGACATCAGTCTTCCGCAGAACAGTTTTTTCAGAACTGAAACTGTAAACGAATTGATTACCGGCAGCCGCGCAGCGGCTGCCGCAGAGGGAGAAATCTATGAGTAAAGACAACGGAAAACAGAATATGACTGTCATTCTCGGCGCCGCGTTCCTGATGGCGACCTCCGCGATCGGCCCCGGCTTCCTGACACAGTCCGCTACCTTCACCAGCAGCCTGGGCGCCAGCTTCGGCTTTGTTATCCTCGCTTCCCTGATCATGGCGGCCATCGCCCAGATCAACATCTGGAGAGTGCTCTGCTACACCGGAAAGCGCGGACAGGACGTCGCGAACGAAGTGGTCTACGGTCTGGGCTTTGTCCTGGCAGGCATGATCGCCCTGGGCGGCCTTGCATTCAACATCGGTAACGTCGGCGGCGGCGGCCTGGGCCTCTTCGCCCTGGTCGGCATCCCCACCAAGATCGGCTATGTGATTACTGCCCTCCTGGCCATCGTGATCTTCCTGTCGAAGTCCGCGAAGTCTCTGATCGACCAGGTCGTGAAATACCTGGGCGCCCTGATGATCGTGGTCATCCTCATCGTCATGTTCATCACCAAGCCGCCGGTAGGTGAAGCCATTGCCAACACCTTCGTTCCCTCCTCCGGTATCCCGGCAACGATCCCCGCTATCCTGACCCTGATCGGCGGAACTGTCGGCGGATACATCACCTTCTCCGGCGCGCACCGTCTGATCGACGGCGGCGTCACCGGCCCGGACAAGATGGACCAGGTGACCAGAAGTTCCGTCATGGGTATGTGCATCGCGGCTGTGGTCCGTGTCCTTCTGTTCCTGGCGATCCTCGGCGTCATCACGAAGTTCGCCGGCATCAACCTCGCTGATCCGTCCGCCAACGTTGGCATGGCAGGTGTTCCGGAGTACAACGGTATCTCCAACCCGGCTGCCTACGCTTTCCTGGTGGGTGCAGGAAACCTGGCTTACCGCTTCGCCGGTCTCGTGATCTTCTGCGCCTCCCTGACCTCCGTCATCGGCGCAGCCTACACCTCCGTTTCCTTCCTGAAGACCTTCAGCCCCGCGATCCAGAAGAACGAGAACTACTGGATCATCGGCTTCATCGCCATCTCCTCCCTGATCATGGTCATCCTGGGCGGCGCAGCGAAGCTGCTGGTGCTGGCCGGCGCACTGAACGGTCTCATCCTTCCGATCTCTCTCGGAAGCATCCTGCTTGCCACCCACAACAAGAAGGTGGTCGGCGAAGCTTACAAGCACCCCATCGTTCTCACCATTTTCGGCTGGATCGTTGTTGCCATTACTGCATACCTCGGCATCAAGGCTCTTCCGAACCTGAGAAACCTCTTTGTCTAAAGGAAAGGACTCTCCATGGCTGACGTACGTTTTCTGCTGACAGGCGATACCTCCCTGTGCGCTGAATTCGGAAACGAGATCAGCGAAAAGATCAACACAGAGATCCGCGCCTTTAATATTCTGCTGAACAAGAGCGGCATCCGGGGGATCGTTGAGACGGTCCCCACCTACCGCTCTCTCATGATCCACTATGATCCGGAGATCATCTCCTACCGCACCCTGATGTCCAGACTGAAAGGTCTGACAAAGCAGCTGGACAGCGCGGAGCTTCCGCCCAGCGAGGTGCTGGAGATCCCGGTGCTCTACGGCGGAGAGATGGGGCCTGACCTCGACTTTGTCGCGGAACATGCCGGCATCTCCAAAGAGGAAGTGGTAAAGGTCCACACTTCCGTCCCGTATCTCATCTACATGCTGGGATTCACCCCCGGCTTCACCTACCTCGGCGGCATGAGCGACAAGATCGAGACCCCGAGACTGAAGCAGCCCCGCGTGAAGATCCCCGCAGGAAGCGTGGGCATCGCCGGAAAACAGACCGGTGTGTACCCCATCGACTCCCCCGGAGGATGGCAGCTCATCGGCCGCACACCGGTGCGCATGTATGACCCGGACCGGGAGACCCCTATTCTTCCGCAGGCCGGCCAGTATATCCAGTTCGTGTCCATCGACCAGGCGGAATTCGACCGGATCGCCGCGGAAGAGGCTGCCGGCGGCTACAAGTGCCGCAAGTACCCCTACGTAAAACCTGAAGGAAAGGAGGCGAAGTGATGGAGAACAGCGGAAAGAAAGGCTTCACCGTCCTGAATCCGGGCGTCCTGACCACCGTCCAGGATTTCGGCCGGATCGGATACCAGCAGTTCGGCGTCTCCGTCTCCGGCGCCATGGACCCCAGGGCCATGCGCTTCGCCAACCTCCTGGTAGGGAACCCCGAGAATGAAGCGGTTCTGGAATGCACCATGCTGGGGCCGCAGCTTCAGTTTGACGAGACCACCATCATCGCCGTCACCGGCGGAAACCTCGGCCCCACCCTGGACGGCCAGCCTCTGAAGACCTACTGCGCGTATAAAGTGAACGCGGGACAGACGCTCCGCTTCGCGGGTCTGCGCTCCGGCTGCCGCGCCTACATCGCCTTTGCGGGCGGCCTCGATATCCCGGAAGTGATGGGCAGCCGCTCCACCTACATGAAGGCGAAGATCGGCGGCTTCAAGGGCAGGAAGCTGGAAAAGGGCGACGCCATCGGCTTCCGCGACCCGAAATCGGAGCTGTTCAACCTGGACAAACGGAACCTGACGCCGGAATTCGTCCCGCGGGATGTCTACACGCTTCATGTCATCATGGGACCCCAGGACGACATGTTCACGGAAGAGGGTATCAGGACCTTCCTCTCTGAGACTTACACTGTGACGCCGGAATTTGACCGTATGGGCTGCCGGTTTGACGGCCCGGAGATCGCCCACAAGAACGGCGGCGATATCATCTCCGACGGCATCGCCTTCGGCGCGGTCCAGGTCCCCTCTGCAGGAAAGCCCATCGTCATGCTGGCCGACCGCCAGACCACCGGCGGCTACACGAAGATCGCCAATGTCATGACCGCGGACTTCCGCATTCTGGCCCAGCTGAAGGCCGGCGACAAGGTACGTTTCGAAAAGATCAGCGTCGCAGCAGCGCAGGAAGCCCTGCTCGCGGAGCGCGGCGCCCTGAAGGTCTTCAAGTACGCCTTTGAGCACTGAAAACGAAAGGAGAATCTATGGCGTTTGATATCACCCCGTATATCAACATGAAACCCTCGGAAGTCAGAGCACTGATCCGCGAAGGAAAGATCGACTTCCCGACCGCAGGAATGTGTGCAGGATATGCGCAGGCAAACCTGGTGATCCTTCCGCCGGAATACGCGGCTGATTTCGAAGAATTCGCGAAGCTGAACCCCTTCCCCTGCCCCATCCTGGAGATCATCAAAGGAACTCCGGAGACCCACGACATGGGCGAAGGCGCCAACATCTGCACAGACATCCCCCGCTACCGCATCTACGAGAACGGCGTCTTCACGAAAGAGATCACTGATGCCAGTGAGTACTGGAAGGAAGGCTACGTAGGCTTCCTGATCGGCTGCTCCTTCTCCTTCGAGGAAGCTCTGATCCGCGAAGGCATCGACGTCCGCCACATCACCCAGGGAAGAAACGTCCCGATGTTCAAGGTCGGCATCCAGACGACCCCGGCAGGCCCCTTCTCCGGTCCCATGGTCTGCTCCATGCGCCCCATGACCCCGGAAAATGCGCAGAAAGCGTATGATATCACCGTGAAAATGCCCAACGTCCACGGCGCGCCCGTGTGGATGGGCCCGGTGGAAAAGCTGGACGAGATCGGCGTCAAGGATCCGATGAAACCCGATTACGGCGAGGCAGTCGACATCTATCCCGGCGAGATCCTGGCCTTCTGGCCCTGCGGCGTGACGCCCCAGGCAGCTGTCGAGAACGCGAAGCCGCCCATCGTCATCACCCACGCTCCCGGCCACATGTTCATCACCGATATCCTGAATTCGGAGCTGAACGATTACCTCGAGTCCAAGAAACATAAATAATTCCTCACAGCGGCAGGAGCCAGGGGAACTTCCCCTGGCTCCTTCTGTTGTTTTCTGCAGGCGTGCCTGAGAAGAGATGCACCGGGAAGAGACACGCCGCCTTTGTGTTCGTTCAGAACATTCCATTTGCGCTCCTGCGCGCGCCCGTTGGCATACTGTTTTCAGGTCGAAGATGCATCCACTTGATGCCAGGATCCGCTGCCGGAAGGATGCGCGCTCCGTCGGCAAAGAATGTCCTGAACTCTCAGTCGGCGGCTATCGCTCTTTCCGGTGCATCTTTTCAGGCCCGCCTTAAAGAAAGAGAGCCAGGGGGACTTCCCCTGGCTCCTGCTGCTTCATATGGTATCGGGATGCTGGATCCCGGTCATGATCTTGTCCGCCGTCTGCTCGTCCACGAGGACCCGGATCAGCTCCAGTCCCATGTCGATGGCGAATCCGAGTCCCCTGCCGGTGGTGATCAGGCCTTCCGTCCTGACGCCCTCTCCTGTCCAGCGGGCCCCGTCCACCCCGTCGATACCGTTCTGCCATCCGGGATAACAGGTGAAGCGCTGATGCGCGAAGAACCCCATCTTCCCGAGGATGCTGGGCGCTGCGCAGATCGCCGCGAGGCGTTTCCCCGCAGCGGCCTGGTTCCGGAGAGCCCTGGCCACCAGAGGATTTGCAGAAAGGTTCGGCACGCCCGGAACACCGCCCGGGAGGAAGATCACATCACTGTCCGAAAGATCCGCATCCTCCAGAAGCACATCCGTAACTATGGAGATATCATGGGATCCCGTGACCACCCTGTCCCCGCTGCAGGAGACCAGGTCCACTTTCACTCCCGCTCTCCTGAGAAGATCCACCACAGAAAGGCACTCCACTTCTTCCAGTCCTGTCGCCAGAAACGCACTGACTTTTGCCATATTGTTATTCCTCCTTCTTTACCGGTGCGGGTCGCTGACATATCCCGCCCCAGGTCCGTAGTCTGATGGCTTGTATCCGAGTCCGGAGTAAGATCTTCCCGGCCCTTTTTCTGTATTCGAAGGCGCACTCCAGGGTACGCCCTGCACCTGCCCGCTTCCTGCTGCGGTCCCGGAGTTCGCATTCCACCCGGAAGCTATGGGATTCAGGGTTCCTCCGCCCCCCGTCGGATTCGCCGCGGAAGTGCTGACCGGATTCACTGTCTGGTCATGGTACTGCCACGCAGCCCCGGTGATGCTGGGAACGTAAATGCCCTTCTCGTTGAAAATATACCCGTCGGATGAGATCCCGTAGGCTGACGGAAGACTTCCATCCCCCTGCAGCCAGTACCAGACGTCGTTCACAAACACCCAGGCACTGCGGACGTAGGTACCGTTGTCCCCGATATAATAGGTCTTTCCCGTCGCCTGCCCTTCCGGCGACCGGGTCGTCCAGGCTCCTGCGTATGCCGGACAGGCAGAAACAAAAGTGACTGCCGCCGCCAGCAGCGCGCCCAAAACCCTTCGTCTCCCGACAGAAGACTCCTGCTTCATCTCTTCCACCTCCTGCAGCAGAAATCTGCTATACTGTGGAAAGCGGATAATCACGATCCGCTTCATTCCCTGTATTGATATTATCATAGCAGAAATCACAGAGGAGAGCCATGTCTAAACATCCGGTTTCTTACCGAATCGGCAGGATCTGCCGTCTTTTCGCCACTGCAGGCATCTGTCTGCACCTCGCCGCCTGCGGCACCCCCTCCGGCGCTTCAGCCGGAGCAGCCTCATCTTCCGAGCCTGCCGCGTCTTCGGGGACTTCTGCCGCTTCCGCGGCGGAAACATCTGCGGAAGCACTTCCGGTCATCACAGTCGTCACAGATACAGTTGAGGATGGAGACGGTCCCGCAGAAGAAAACACTGCAGAAAAAAATACCACAGAAGGAAACAGCACGGAACCTTCCGCTCCGGACGGCACCTTCACCATCACCTTCGCGGGGGATATTCTGATGGATCCCGGCTACGCCGCCGGGGATGCTCTGACAAAGCGGGGAGCCGGAGGATGCTTTGACGAAGAAGCGCTCTCCATCATGCAGGGCGCGGATCTCTTCGTAGTCAACAATGAGTTCGCCTATACCTCCCGCGGCGCTGCCGTGTCCAAGCAGTACAACTTCCGGTCGGATCCGAAGAACGCACAGATCCTGAAGGACATGGGCGCGGACCTGGTGACGCTTGGGAACAACCACACCTACGACTACGGCGAAGAGGGTCTCCTGGACACGCTGGACACGCTGAAGACCGCCGGCGTTCCTTACATCGGCGCCGGAAAGGACCTGGAGGAAGCATCGTCCCCGGCAGTATACACCATCAGCGGCTTCCGGATCTCCCTTGTCAACGCCGAGACCATCCTCTTCAACTCCAATCCTCCGGCCCAGTGTGCTCTGGAGGGAAAGCCCGGCACCTTCGACTGCTACCGGCCCGAAATGCTTTTTGAAGCTGTCCGGAAGGCAAAGGCAGAATCGGATTACTGCATCACGGTACTGCACTGGGGATCGGAAGGGAAATCCACGCCGAACGAAAAGCAGCTCATGCTCTCCCGCGGCGCCGCGGAAGCCGGGGCCGACCTGATCATCGGAGGCCACCCGCACGTGCTGCAGACCATCGGCCGCGCCGGAGCGGTCCCCGTCGTATACAGTCTCGGGAATTACCTGTTCCATTCCGGTACCTATGACACCGGCGTCATCCAGGCGGTCTTCCGTCCCTCGGATAAACGCCTGGAATCCCTGCGCTTTGTTCCCATGCAGTGCCGGAACATGAAGGTGTTCACTCTTTCCGGCAGCGAAAAAGAGAGACTCCTCAAATACATGAGAAGTCTCTCCCCTGAAGTCAAGATCGATGAGGACGGGATCATAACGCTCCCGTGACCACAGTTCTTTTATTTTACAGCTCGTTCACCCAGAGTCCGTGGAGGTTGCAGTATTCGTAGACCGCCACGGGCTTTTCGCCGTTCAGGCTGAACTCCGCCTTCGGCTCCTGGCCCGGCTTCAGGTACTTGATCTGGACGCCGTTCTCTGTCTCAAGGCATACAAACTGAATGTAATGCGCGTCAAGCATCGGATGCGCGACGGAGCCGACCTGGACGAAGACCTTGTCTCCCTCGATCTTCACGTCCGGAATGTGCTTTTCTCTCGCGCCGTCGGTCTTGCCCGGCTCAAGATATTCCATGGTCTCGCCGCAGCACTTCGGCGTACATGCAGTCTTTTCGCCGATCATCATCACAAAGTTGCCGCATCCTGCACAGCGGTAAAACAAGGTTTTTGCCATTACACTGCCTCCTTTTTTTGTGCGGAACAGATCATGTTCCGGTATCTCTTCCATTCCATCGTACCTGTTCCGGATTTGACTGTCAATCACCGGACGCCGCAGGAACGATCAAAAATACCGAAAGCGGGCCCGAATTACCGCTCCTCGCGGAAATAGCTGAGTCCCAGGCTTGCCGGCGGCTGGTCCTCCGGACGATTCTTCCTGCTGGTAAAGATCAGGACCAGGATCGTGACCACATAGGGCATCATCTTGAAGATCTCCTGGGACGATCTGGAAAGCCCGGGGATGTAGAGATACAGGATATACAGTCCGCCGAAAAGAATGGCGCCCCAGATCGCGTTGGTCGCGTTCCAGATGGAGAGGATGACCAGGGCAACTGCCAGCCATCCGCGGTCGCCGAAGCTGTTGTTGCCCCAGGTGCCGCCCAGGTATTCCATGACGAAATACAGTCCGCCGAGACCTGCGATGCCGGCCCCCACGATGGTCGCAGTGTATTTGTAGCGGGCGATGTCGATACCCGCGGCGTCTGCCGTTGCCGCGTCCTCTCCCACTGCCCTCAGGTTCAGTCCCTTTCTGGTCTTAAGCAGGAACCACGTCATCACCAGAGCGATGATAAACGCCAGATAAGTCAGGAAGCCGTAGGAAAACAGGATCTTCCCCACCACCGGGATCTTTGAGAGTCCCGGGACCGGGGCGCGGTAGGCTGCCGCTGTCGTCTTGACGGAGATCTGGCCCACACCGCCTGCCATCTGGGAAAGGGAGCCGCCGAAGAAGTTGCCGAAGCCCACGCCGAAGGTGGTCAGAGCAAGACCGACCACGTTCTGGTTGGACCGGAGCGTCACCGTCAGCACGCTGTAGATCAGGCCGCCCAGCATCGCCACCAGGATCGCGAACAGAAGGGAAAGTACAAGTCCCACGGCGCCCACGGCATTCTCTCCCGCTGCCCTCTCATAAAGGAATGCGGCGATCAGTCCGGACACACCGCCCATGTACATGATGCCGGGAATTCCGAGGTTCAGATTTCCGGATTTCTCCGTCAGGATCTCCCCCGAAGCGCCGAACAGGATCGGGATCCCCTGCATGATGGCTCTCTGTATAAATGTGAGTATGACTGTCATGACTCCTCCTTCTTCCGGAACTCCAGCTTATAGCGGACAAAGAATTCGCACCCGATCAGGAAAAACAGAATGATGCCGATGATGATGTCGGAAAAGCTTTCATTCAGTTTATACTGGGAGGCTATCTGGATCGAGCCCTGCTGCATGAAGATGAGAAGCAGCGAGATCAGCAGCATGAACAGCGGGTTGAAGTTCGACATCCATGCCACGATGATGGCGGTGAATCCGCGTCCGTTGGCCGTGCTGGTGGACAGGGTGTGGCTGGACCCGCCGACGATCACCGCGCCCGCCAGTCCGCAGATCGCGCCGCTGATCGCCATGGTGCGGAGAATGACCGTCTTCACGTTGATGCCCGCGTAGCGCGCGGTGTTCTGGCTGGAGCCCACCACAGAGATCTCAAATCCCTGTTTGCTCCGGCGGAGATAAAAGAACACCGCCAGCGTCACCACGGCGACGATAAAGCAGCTGAACAGGTACTGCCGGCCGGCGAATTTCTCGGCGCCGATGGCGGGGAACCACCCGTAATGCGTCTTCTGGTTGATGGTGCCGATGGTGTTGGATCCCTTCGGGTTCTCCCAGAAGCAGATGGCGAAGGTCACCAGCTGCATGGCCACATAGTTCATCATCAGAGTGAACAGCGTCTCGTTGGTATTGTATTTTGCCTTGAACCAGGCAGGGACCAGTCCCCAGACCATTCCCGCGATCATGCTGCAGACCAGCATGGCTGCGATCAGGATGAACCCCGGCAGCTTGTCGCCGCAGTAGATCATCAGCGCGGCACTGGTCATGCCGCCCATCAGGATCTGCCCCTCAGCCCCGATGTTCCAGAAACGCATACGGAAAGCAGGCGTCAGTCCCACCGCGATCAGCATCAGGATCACCGTTTCGCGGATCGTTACCCAGAAGCGCCGGGCATTTCCCACAGCGCCCCCCCAGATCGCCGCGTAGACGCCCAGGGGATTGACTCCCGTCACCAGAACGATGACCAGGGCACAGACGATGAGCGCCAGCGCCAGGGCCGCCAGATGGATGGCGGTGATCATGGCAAAACTGATCTGTCCCCGTTTTACCATGCGGAAAAGAGGTTCTTTATTCTGCATCTTTCTTCTCCTTTCCTGCTGTTCCGGTCATCATCAGTCCAAGCTCTTCCTTGGAAGCGTACCGCGCCTCCACGATACCGGAGACACGCCCGCCCTGGAGCACAAGGATCCTGTCGCACAGGGCCAGAAGGACGTCAAGGTCTTCGCCCACGCAGATCACAGCGGCGCCGTGCTCCTTCTGGGCGCTGAGCAGATTGTAGATCAGATAGGAAGAGTTGATATCCAGGCCGCGCACAGGATAAGCGGCCATCATCACTCTCGGTTCCCCGGCGATCTCGCGGCCCACCAGGACCTTCTGCACGTTGCCGCCGGACAGACGTCCGATCGGAGTATCCACACTGGGGGTCACCACCTCCAGATCCCGCACGATCTCCTCCGCCTGGGCCTTGGGCGTCTTCCGGTCCGTCATGAAGGAATTGCCCTGCCTGTAGGAGCGGAGCATGACATTGTCCGTCAGGTCCATGCTGCCCACCAGGCCCATGCCGAGACGGTCCTCCGGCACAAAGGCCAGCCGGACGCCCAGGCCTTCGATCTGAAGCGGCGTCATGCCTCTCAGATCCTTCCGGTTTCCTTCATCATCAATATAGAAGATATTTCCCTCATGCTCCTGCAGGCCGGCGATGCTTTCCAGCAGCTCCTTCTGCCCGTTTCCGGAAATGCCGGCGATGCCGAGGATCTCTCCGCTCTGAAGCGTGAAGCTGACATTGTTCAGGACTGTGGTCCCTTCCGCGTTGACACAGCTCACGTTTTCGACGATCAGGCGGTCTCTCAGATTGACCGGCTCCGTTCTCCGGATGTCCAGACTGATCTTCTGTCCCACCATCATTTCCGTCAGGTTGGAGACCGTCGCTTTCGCGGTATCCACCGTACCGATATACTTTCCTTTCCGAAGGATCGCCACCCGGTCGGAGATCTCCAGCACCTCATTCAGCTTGTGGGTGATGATGATGATGGACTTTCCGTCCTCTCTCATATTGCGGAGCACGTCAAACAGGCGCTCCGTCTCCTGCGGCGTCAGGACTGCCGTCGGCTCGTCCAGGATCAGGATGTCCGCGCCGCGGTAGAGGACCTTGATGATCTCCACTGTCTGCTTCTGGGAGACGGACATACTGTAGATCTTCTCCGCCGGATCCAGCTGGAATCCGTACTTGTCCACCAGCTGTTTTACATTTGACTCCACTTCCTTCATGTTGAGCCGTCCCTTGCCCTCCAGCCCGAGAATAATATTCTCCGCCGCGGTGAGCACCGGGATCAGTTTGAAATGCTGGTGGATCATTCCGATCTTCAGCGCGAAGGCGTCTTTCGGGGAGCGGATCGTCACTTCCTCTCCGTTGACAAGAATATGGCCCTCGTCCGGAAAATAAATACCGGAGAGCATATTCATCAGCGTTGTTTTTCCGCTTCCGTTCTCGCCGAGGATCGACAGGATCTCACCCTGCCGGAGCGTCAGATTGATGTGGTCATTCGCGACCACTTCTCCGAAGCGCTTCGAAACATTGCGGAATTCTATGGCATTTTTATGTTCCACGCCCTACTTCCTCCATATAGTCTCAGCGGGGGTCTTCTCCCACTGGGATAAACAACAGCACTTGAAGATTATATCATAAAAAAAAGATCCGGAAGCATGAACTTCCGGATCCTTTTGAAAAACACTGATCTTCGATCAGTTCGCCACGGACTCGATGCCGTCGATGATCATATCGAAAGCCGGTGCGGAGATCGCCTCGGACTCATGGAAGTAACCGTCAGCGATATACTCGACGCCGTTCGGAGCGTAAGTATCCACGGTCTTGCCGTCCACGGTGAAGGTGCTGGTATCAAAGACGTGGAGCTCGCCCTTCATCAGCGCGTTCTTCACTTCCTCGACCTTAGCCTCGGTGCCCTCTGCGACAGCGGTTCCGAGCTCGGTGATGCGGACTGCGTCGACGTCAAAGCCCTTGGACCAGTCGACCGGCAGCTTCTCGCCGTTCAGGACGTGCTGGATCGCTTCCTCATAATAAACTTCCCAGTTGTTGGTCGGAGAGGTCAGAGCCACGTCCGGAGCAACGCTCAGCATGGAGATGTTGTAGCCGACGCAGGGAACGCCCTCTTCCTGGCAGGAAGTCGGAGCACCGGTGGTATCAGCGTGCTGGGAGATCAGGACGCAGCCGTCGGAGATGAGCTGCTTCGCGGTCTCAGCCTCAGCAGCCGGATCAGCCCAGCTGTTGGTGTACAGGACCTTCATGGTAGCTTCCGGAACCTCGGAACGCACGCCCAGGAAGAACGCGGTGAATCCGGAAATAACCTCAGCGTAGGGATAAGCGCCGACATAACCGATCTTCGCGTCTGCTGCGGAGATCTCGCCGTTGTCGATCATTTCCTTCAGCTTCATGCCTGCGACAACACCGGACACATAACGTGCCTCGTAGATGTTGTCAAAGTAGTTGGAGAAGTTCTCCAGACCGGACGCTGCTGCCTGATAACCGGTGGCGTGAGCAAAGGTCAGCTCCGGATGATTCTGTGCAGCCTCCATCAGATAGGACTCGTGGCCGAAGCTGGTCGCAAAGATCAGCTGGCAGCCATCCGCCGCAAGATCCTCTGCAGCGTCCAGGCAGGACTCGTCCTCGCCGATGTTGGTCTTCATGATGACCTGGTCCTCAGAAAGTCCGAGCTTCTCGGCAGCAGCCTTGATTCCGTTGATGTGAGAAGCGGAATAGCCCTCGTTCTCATCGCCGATGAAGATGATACCGACCTTCAGGTCTTCCTTCGCAATGCCCTCGCCCTTTGCTTCCTCAGCCTTGGTCTCCTCGGCCTTGGTCTCCTCAGCCTTGGTCTCTTCAGCCTTGGTCTCTTCAGCCTTGGTCTCCGCAGCGGATGCAGCAGGAGCAGCAGCCGTGGTCGTGGAACCGGAACCGCCGCAGCCGGCAAGAAGCATAGCCGCCATGGAAGCAGCACACAGCATGCTCAGTGCTTTTTTCATCATATTGTTTTCCTCCCTATTTTTCTGCCGGACTTCAGGTGCCGGCTGACCCGTGATAAAAAACACCTTACTTTTTAACACAATTCAAAAGAATCGGCAATACACAGATAACACGAAATTATCCCGGGAAATCCGCGGTTTTCCGTCAATCGTCACTGCCTTCTTCCCCGGATGCTCTTTCTGCGCCACACCCCGGGCGAGAGCATAAAGAGGATCGGGAAGATCTCCAGACGGCCCAGCAGCATGTCCATCGACATCACAAATTTCGAGAAGGGAGTGAAGGAGCTGAAGTTGCCGGTGGGTCCTACAACGTCCAGACCCGGTCCGATGTTGTTGAAGGTGGCGATGACCGCGGAGACGGTCGTCGGGATGCCCTTGCCTTCAAAGGAGATGATCAGCACCGATACGATGAAGATCATCAGATAGGCTGTCAGGTAGGCTGTGGTGCCCACCATGACGGAATCCTCCACTCTTCGGCCGTTCATGCGGACGATGCTCACCTTCCGCGGATTGATCATCCTCCGCATCTGGCACGCGAGGTGCTTTACCAGCAGCACGACTCTGGAGACCTTGATGCCGCCGCCGGTGGATCCCGCGGAGGCGCCGATGCACATGATGAACAGCAGCATGTGGCGGGAGAACTCCGGCCACTTATCGAAGTCAGCCGTTCCGAAACCGGTGGTGGTCATGACGGAGGCCACAGAGAAAAAGCTGTCCCGGAAGGCCTGTCCCGCATTGTTTACATACATCGGAAGGATGTTGATGCCGATCATGATCGTTCCGCCGATCATGATGGTCCAGTACCAGCGAAGCTCCTCGTCCGCAAAGGCATCGTGGATCTTTTTTGTGAGCAGCATGTAATAGATGCTGAAGTTCACGCCGAACAGCGCCATGAAAACGGCGATGGTCATCTGTACCGTCTGGCTGGTGTAGAACGCGATGCTGTTGTTCTTGATGCCGAAGCCTCCTGTGCCGGCCGTGCCGTAGGAGGTGACGACTGCGTCGAAAAGAGGCATTCCTTCCGCCACAAGGAGCAGACACTCGATCACAGTCAGCCCCAGGTAGATCAGGTAGGTGATCTTTGCAGTCTCGCTGATCTTCGGCTTGATTTTGCCCACTGTGGGTCCCGGGCTCTCCGCCTTCATCAGGTTGAAGAATTCTCCGTTGCCCTTGGATAAGGGAACGATGGCCAGCAGGAACACAAGAACGCCCATGCCGCCGATCCAGTGGGTGAAGCTTCTCCAGTAGAGCAGGCCGAAAGGTATGGCTTCCACGTCCGTCAGGATCGTGGATCCCGTGGTGGTGAAGCCGGAAACCGTCTCAAACCAGCAGTCGATAAAATGCGGGATGCGGCGGCTGATGTAAAAAGGAAGCGCGCCGAAAAAGGACATCACGATCCAGCCGAGAGAACAGATCACGAAGCCCTCCCCCATGGAGATGGTCTCCGCCGTCTTCATCCTGGAGAGCAGAAATCCTCCGAGCAGAGGGACCGCGATCGCCGGAAGGAACGCCCTCACCGTATCCGGCTCCCCGAACCACAGAGAGACAAACACGGAAGGAATCATGAAGAGGCCTTCCACCAGCATGATGTAGCCCATGTACTTTGCTACGATCCTGTGATTCATGCGTTGCCTCCGTTTTCAAGGAAGATATCCGCCAGATTGGAGATCATGCGCCTCGGATCCGCGACGACGATGATGGTATCGCCCCGCATCATGCAGTCGCTGCCGCCGGGGATGATCACGTTCTGGTTCCGGACGATGCCTGCCAGAAGGATCGCTTTCTTCAGTTTCAGTTTCATGAGGGGGACGTTCAGGAAATCTCCCGTTTCGGGGACCACGAAGCTGAGACACTCCACTCTTCCGTTGGCGATGGTGGACAAGGTCTGCAGACTGCCCTCTCTTGCGTTGCTTGCGCCGCGGACATAGCTGATGATCTCCATCGCTGTCTGCTGCTGCGGGTTCACTATGGCGTCCAGGTTCGTCTGGTCCACCAGCTTCAGGTACTCCATCCGGTTCACCTTGGTGACCGTTTTCCTGACGCCGATGCTCCGGGCATAGAGGGAGATCATGATGTTTTCTTCATCGATCCCGGTGAGCGGGATCACCGCGTCCATATCCGCGATGCCCTCTTCCTCCAGCACGCTCTGCAGAGAACCGTCCGCAATGACCACTTCCAGCTTCGGCAGCCGCTCTGCCAGCCTTTCGCTGCGCTCCTTGTTCTGTTCGATGACCTTCACCTGGATCCCGGCCTGGATCAGATCTGTCGCAAGATAGACCGCCAGCTCGCTTCCGCCGATGATCATCACTTTTCTGATGGTCTCCGTCCGGATGCCGAGCTTGTTCAGAAGCAGGGGGAGATCCGCCGTCGCCGTGGACAGACTGATCTTATCCCCGGGCATCAGCACCGTGGAACCGGAGGGGACGAACACCTCGTTGTCCCGTTCCACCGTACAGATGAGGGCGCGCTTGCTGAGAAGCGCCGGGACCTGCTCCAGAGGCTTCCCTTCCAGTACGCTTCCCGCCGGGATGCTGTACTCCACCATCTCCGCTCTTCCCTGGGCAAAAGTCCTCCTGGTCAGGAAGGACGGGAACTGCAGAAGACGGAAGATCTCCCGCGCGCTGGTCTTCGAGGGATTGATGGACCTGGAGAGTCCGAAGCTGGTCTTCAGGAGGTTCATCTCCCTGTCGTATTCCGGATTGCGTACCCGCGCCACCGTACGGGGGCACCCTACCTTTCCGGCCAGAAGTGCCGTCAGAAGGTTCACTTCATCGCTGTTTGTCACAGCCAGAAGCAGATCGCTTTCTTCCGCTCCTGCCTCCCGCAGGACTTCGATGGATGCGCCGTTTCCAACGACGATAGCCACATCCATCTTTTCCTGGGTGTAATACAGCTTATCCGGGTCATTATCTACGACGACGATATCATGACCTTCCTTGGCCAGTTCCTGAACCAGAAGCGTCCCGATCTTGCCGTTTCCGACAATAATAATTTTCATTCCGTTTCCTCCGAAACATTTGTGTGTCACTCACCGGCACTGATGAAAGTGCCGTCTGCTCAATCATAACACATATCCGCCTTTCTTGAAATGTAAATCCCTTCGAAATAATCAACACATGTCTGTTATTGGCCACTCATTATTTTTATATGTTACATGTTGAAAAACGCGGCTGGTTTTTCTATAATCTGAGTACAGAATGTTACATACCACATAAGGGAGATTGATCATGTACAGGAATCCTGCAGGACGCAGCGCCGCTGCGCTTTTAAGTCTGTGCCTCCTGCTGCCTGCTTCCTCCGGAAGCGCACTGGCAGCAGTCTCTTCCGGCGTGGTCCCGACTGTGGACGAAGCATATTACGTCACTCTTGACTACTACGGAAATCCCACCGACGCCAGCATCGTCAAAAGTTACCAGCTGAACGGTGCCGACGAGATCACGGATTACGGCACCTATACTTCGGTATCCAATCTCACGGACCGTACCGAGCCGGTGACTGGGAACGGTTCCCTGCGCTTTTCCTTCGGAGACAGCGCTCCGGACCGTTTTTATTTTGAGGGAAAGACCGAAAAACCGTTTCAGGAACTGCCATGGACGCTTTCCCTCTCCTACCGCCTGAACGGCGTCCCGAAAAAAGCAGAGGATCTCGCAGGGGAAAAGGGAGAAGTGGAGATCAGGATCTCCGCCCTCCCGAACCCGAAAGCTTCGGAATATGCCAGAAACAACTACATGCTGACCTGCGTCGCCCCCTTCAACCTGGACGACATCCTGTCCCTGGACGCGCCCGATGCCCAGATACAGACGATCGGCAATCTCAGGGCAGCCGCTTTTCTCTGGCTTCCCGGAGAGAACCGTGAATACACACTCAGGATCGGGACAGATTCCTTCGAGACCGACGGACTGACCTTTATCATGGGGCCCCTGAACAGCGGGCGCCTCTCCGACATCACGGAGATCCAGGAAAAAAAGGAAGAGATCCAGGCCTCCTGGGACGATATGAACGATGCAGTGGACGATGTGCTCGACTCTCTGGATTCCATGAAGTCCGGACTGCATTACGCCGCGGACGGGCTCCAGGAGCTGGATACGGTCCGGGATAATATTCGTAAGAAGAAAAGCCGGTTTTACGGGGATCTGGATCAGTTTCTCGGAAACATGGACGGCCTGAACAATGCGCTTGCCCCCCTCTCAGGTCATGTCTCAGCAGCCAACAACACCGTGGCCGATGTCCGTTCCAACCTGATGGAGCTGAACAACGCCCTGCTGGAGACCCGGAAGGACCTTGACGATACCCGTTCCACTCTGGAGAACATACGGAAGGACATGACGCATCTGGGAGACACTGCCTCCGATCTGGACCGTCAGACACACCGCGTGCACTCCGATGTGGGCAGTCTGCAGGCCTTCTCCCGCAGCGGAAAAAACACCGTGGACAGCAGCATCAAAGGCACTCTGACGCAGATGACGCAGCTCTACCAGGCCTATGCCGCCTATATGAAATCCCGGGGGCTGGAGCCCTTTGACGCCCTTGGGGACGGAGAAGTCTTATTTGACCTGGAAACAGAAGGGGCTGCGGGGGTAGGGACACCTTCCAACGCAGGCGTTCCTTTCCGTGCGGATATGAGCGGCGCCCTTGACCCCATCACTGTCAGCTACCCGGAAGGCTCCTTCCAGGAGTTCGCCATCGAGAAGCTGGATTCTCTGGGTTATGATGAAGAGGAGATCAGCTACGCCATTTCCCTCTGGAACTACAGGGATGACGTGCAGTCCGCCTCTGCCTACGCGAACTCTGTCTACGGCCGGGTGGACGGCCTCGCCGACGATATTCTGGAAATAGACCTCTCCCTCCTCTTCGACCTCATGATGGATATCTCCCTTGACGGGGAAGAAAGCGCGGACAAACTGAAAACCCTCACTACGGATCTCTCCTCCGCCATCGGGAAACTGGATGCCCTCCACACCACCATCGACAACTATCTTCCGGAACTGCAGGAAGCGCTTACGCATACCTCCGCGGTCTGTGACGGACTGCACGATTCGTCCGTATCGCTCACTGCTTTCCTCCGCACCACCCGGGACATCATCCGCAGCAACAGCGACACCCTGGACGACGGCACCAGACGGACGCTGCAGGGTACCGCGGACGTTCTCAGAAAGACCGCGGACGCGGTGGATTCGACAGACAAGGTCCGGAAGGCAAAACAGAGCATCACGGACCTGGTGGACGACAAATGGGACGAGTACACCGGAGGAAAAAACAACCTGATGAAGCTTGACGCCGACGCACCTCCCCAGTCCCTCACTTCCTCCCGGAACAGGAACGTGACCAGTGTCTCCGTCCTGATCCGGACCGCCGAGATCAAAAAGCAGAAGGAGGAAGTGCATCTTCAGAGCGCGGACGACCGCGACCACCGGACCGTAGGTGCGCGCGTCGGACAGATGTTCTCCGATTTCTGGAACTTCCTCACCGGATGGACACACTGAGGAGGGCGCCATGATCACTAAATTTTCGCGCCGGATCGTTTCCCGGCCAAAACTGGTCATTGCGGTCGCCCTCCTGCTGCTGATCCCCTCCCTTCTGGGATATATCGGGACCAGGGTCAACTACGACGTGCTCTCCTATCTGCCGAAGGACATCCGCTCCGTGGAGGGGGAACAGCTCCTGGAGGATCCTTTCCGCGCAGCGGCGACCAGCATGGTCATCGTGGAAGGCATGCCGGCAAAGTACACCGGAAGCCTGGTGCATGACATCGAACAGGTGCCTCATGTCAGCAATGTCCTGTGGCTTTCGGATCTGGTGGGCATCCAGGTCCCTGTGGGCATCCTTCCCCAGGAACTGAAGGACGATTTCTTCTCCGGGGACGCCACCATGATGATCGTCCAGTTTGACACTGCCCTTTCAGCGGACGAGACAATGGACGCTGTTTCCGAGATCCGCCGGCTCACCAACGAACACTGCTTTGTCTCAGGCATGTCGGCAGTGGTCCAGGATATCAAGGAGCTGGTGCTCTCAGAGCTTCCGGTCTACTCCGTGATCGCAGTCGTGCTGACGCTGGCAGTGCTGCTCATCTGCTTTGAATCTCCGGTGATGCCCTTCCTGTTCCTCTCCTGTATCGGCATAGCCATCGTCTACAACATGGGGACCAACATCTTCCTTGGTCAGATCTCCTACATCACCAGCGCCATCGCCGCCATCCTGCAGCTCGGTGTCACCATGGACTACTCTGTCTTTCTGTACAACAGGTACGAGGAGGAAAAGCACCGGCACGAAAATATCAAGGATGCCATGGCAGCGGCGATGACCACCGCTTTCGCTTCTCTTTCCGGCAGTTCCACGACCACCATCGCCGGCTTCCTGGCGCTCTGTGCCATGCGTTTCGGCATGGGAAAGGACATGGGCATCGTCATGGCGAAGGGCGTCGTCTTCGGCCTGATCAGCGTCATCTTTGTGCTGCCCTGCTTTATCCTGACTGCAGATCCGCTGATCCACCGCTTTGAACACCGGAACCTGTTCCCGGATTTCACCGGCTTCAACCGATGGATCCTGAAGCGGAAGCGCCTGTGGCTGGTCCTGTTTTTCCTGATCCTGGCGCCTGCTTACTACGCCCAGTCCCATACAGGGATCTATTACCAGATCACCCGTTCCCTTCCGGAGACGCTTCCCTCCATTGTGAGCAACGAAAAGCTGAAGGAGCATTTCCACATGGCCTCCCAGCATGTGGCCATCCTGTCCGACGACCTGGACAACGCCTCTCTCCAGGAGATGGAGGACCGTCTGAAAGCAGTGCCCGGCATCGGGCAGGTGCTCTCCTGGCACAGCATCCTGGGACCGGGAGTTCCGGAATTCTTCCTGCCGCAGCATCTCCGGGACGTCTTCAAGAAGGACGGACTGCAGCTGGTCATGATGACCACGGATTTCGGTCCGGCTACAAACGAAATGAAGGAACAGCTGGACGCGGTCTCAGAGATCCTCGTTTCCTATGACCCGGAGATGTACCTGACCGGCGAGGGCGCCATGACCGAGGACCTGAGAACGGTATTCGACAAAGACTATATCGTCACGAGCCGTCTTTCCATCATCGCCATCTTCCTCATCGTCCTGGTCACCTTCCGCTCCCTGACTGTGCCCGCTGCGCTGATCACCGCCATCGAAACGGCGATCTACGTCAACATCGGGATCTGCTATTTCCAGGGATCCTACATCTCCTTCATCGCGCCGACGCTGATCTCCGCGATCCAGCTCGGTGCCACGGTGGACTACGCCATCCTGATGTCCACCCGATTCCAGGAGGAGATCCGGAACGGCCGCAGCCGGATGGATGCCGTGCTCATCGCGGGGACCACCTCCGACCGTTCCATCATCACCAGTTCCGCAGTCATGCTGTCAGCGAACATCGGCGTCATTCTGGTCTCCAGGATGTACCTGATCAAGGAAGTCTGCCTCCTGCTGGCCCGCGGCGCCATCATCAGCGCGTCTTTCTCCATGTTCTTCCTGCCCTGCATCCTGTATGAACTGGAGCCTCTGTTCCGGCGGACCTCCCTCCGCTGGGCGGAAAAACCAGAGGACGCTTCTCTGCCTCCCACTGAAAAAGGAGCCTGATCGGCTCCTTTTTCGTACCTGTCATTTGTCCCGCTGGATATAGTCCGCGTGCTTTTTCCGCTCCGCAAGTTCTTCGGCCGAGAGGAAGAGGAATTTCCGGATGGCGAACAGCACCGCCACCGCTGCCACACCGATCAGAATGCCGACCGCGCTTTCATGGTTCACGACCAGGTACTTCGTCACAGTGAAGATCATCACTTCGATAATGGAGTCAAGGTCATGACGGCAGAGCATCATGATAAGCTCCAGTCCCACCAGGCCTTCCAGAAGGAACTGCAGGAAATCGATGAACTCCTTCTCCCTGTTCAGCAAGATCCCCGGTATATGGGCAAGATGGACCACGACACCGGCAAAAATGACCAGCGCGAACACCACCTCAAACCACATCGCGAGACGGAAAAATACCGCCTGTACCTTGTGCAGCAAATGATTCATATCCATTTTTACCCCTCTCCGCCCTGAGGCATACTGTGAAACGTGAACCTGATATTAACTATACATTAAACCGGCGGAATTAGTAAATACCATAAAAAAAAGTGATGCCCTGTCCGGGCATCATTTTTTCATTCTGCGCTGCCGCACGATCTCATAGGCAAGGATCCCGGCAGCCACGCTGGCGTTCAGGGAATCGATCTCCCCCTTCATGGGAATGGAGGCAATATAGTCGCAGCTCTTTTTCACAAGCTCACTGACGCCCTTCCCTTCGTTTCCGATCACCAGACCGATGGGTCCGGTCAGATTCAGGTCGTACATCTCTGTCCCGTCCATATCAGCGCAGACAAACCAGACCCCCTGCTTTTTGAGGTCTTCCATGGTGCGCTGCAGGTTGGTCACCTTTGCCACCGGTGTGTAGTTCAGCGCCCCCGCGGAGGTCCGGGCCACACTGGCAGTCAGCCCCACGGCGCGGTTCCTGGGAATGATGACTCCGTGGGCTCCGGCCTGATTCGCCGTGCGGATGATCGCCCCGAGATTGTAGGGGTCCTCGATGCCGTCCAGGAGGATGATGAACGGATCTTCATTCTTTTCCCTGGCTTTCTCCAGGATATCTTCCACCTCGGCGTAGCTGTAGCTTGCCGCGATGGCGATGACTCCCTGGTGCCGTCCCGTGCTGCTCAGCTGGTTCAGGCGTTCCCTGGTCACAAAGTCCACCTTGACCTTCTGCTTCTTCGCTTCTCTCAGCACCGTCTGGACAGGTCCGTCCTTCACGCCCTCCTGCACATAGAGGCGGTCGATGGTCTTTCCCGCACGGAAAGCCTCGATCACCGCGTTTCTTCCTTCAATTGCGTTCTCGTTCATGTTTTTCTTCCTCTTCCAGTTTTGAGAGCGCTGTCTCCACCAGCTCCCGCAGCCGCTCCTTCTGTTCAGACAGCCACAGGTACCCGACCAGGGCCTCGAACCCGGTGGCCATGCGGTACTCGATCACGGATGCGTTCTTCGCCGTGGTGTGGGAGTGGGCATTTCTGCCCCGCCGGTACACCGAAAGCTCCTCCGGTGCAAGGACCGGCTCCAGAAGACGGATCATGGCCGCCTGGGTCCCTGCCTTCACCAGGTGCACGGAAGCCAGGTGAAGCCGGTTCACCTGCCGGTTTCCCTGCCGGACGATCCTCTCCCGGATCATCAGTTCATAGACTGCATCCCCCATATAAGCGAGAACCAGCGGCGAATAGCTCGCCGCTGTATTCTTTAAGCTCTCTTCCACTTGACGCCCTCTCTCGTGTCCTCCAGAAGGATCCCCATCTCTGTCAGCTGGTTCCGGATCTCATCTGCCCGGGCAAAGTTCCTCGCTTTTCTGGCGGCCTGCCGCTCCGCGATCAGGGCCTCCACCTCCGCGTCCAGTGTTTCCTTTTTCCGCTCCGGGAGAATACCCAGCACATCCAGAAGCTTCCGGAGGGTCTCATCCACCCGGCTCACCAGCTCCTTCGCGCTCTCCTCCGTCACAGAAACATTGGCGAGCTTCACCATTTCAAACACCGCGCTCAGAGCGTCCGCCGTATTGAAATCGTCCTCCATGGAGCTCTCGAACTTCTGCACCAGGGTCTCCAGAGACTTCAGCGTCTCTTCCTCGGCAGCGTTCAGTTCTCTCTCCTGCACCTTCCCGGCAAGGTCCTTCAGCCGCTCCATGCAGGTCAGGATCCGCTCCAAGCTCGCCTTGGCGCTCTCCATCATCTCCGCGGAGAAGTTCAGCGGGCTCCTGTAGTGGGCGCTCAGCATGAAGAGACGGAGGATCTGCAGATCATACTGCTCGCTGATCTGCCGCACGGTCTTGAAATTCCCGAGGGACTTGGACATCTTCACATTGTCGATGTTCAGGAACGCGTTGTGCATCCAGTATTTCGCGAACTTTTTCCCGCTGACGGCCTCGGACTGTGCGATCTCGTTCTCATGGTGCGGGAACACCAGGTCTTCTCCGCCGCCGTGGATGTCGATCTGCTCACCCAGGTATTTTTTGCTCATCACAGAGCACTCGATGTGCCAGCCGGGCCTTCCGTCGCACCAGGGGGACTCCCAGTAGGGCTCCCCTTCCTTCTTCGGCTTCCAGAGAACGAAGTCGTTGGGATCCTCCTTGTCCTCTTCTCCTGTTACCTTCAGAGTCCTGAGGCCTGACATGTTGTCGTCCAGGTTCTTGTGGGAAAGCTTTCCGTATCCCTTAAAGCTCTGCACACGGTAGTAGACCGTGCCGTCCTTCGCGACATAGGCGTGTCCCCCATCGATCAGCTGCTGGATCATCTCCAGCATGCCGGGGATCTCCTGGGTGGCAAGGGGATGGGTCGTGGCGGGCATGATATTCATCCCCTCCATGTCCTTCTTGCACTCCTTGATATAGCGCTCGGAAATGACGGAAGAATCCACGCCTTCCTCGACCGCTGCCTTGATGATCTTGTCATCCACATCCGTGAAATTGGAGACATAATTCACATCATAGCCCTTGTAAAGGAAATAGCGCCGCACTGTATCAAAGAAGATCATGGGACGCGCGTTCCCGATATGGATGAAATTGTAGACGGTGGGCCCGCAGACGTACATCCGGACTTTTCCGGGCTCCAGCGGCACAAAATCTTCCTTGTACTTTGTCATCGTATCAAAAATCTTCATAGTTCCTGTATCCTTTCCGTCCCTCAGGTGCCGATGATCACGCACACTGCATGGGCTGATATTCCTTCTTGTCTCCCGGTGAATCCGAGTCGCTCCTCCGTCGTCGCTTTCACGTTCACCTGATCCGGTCTGACCCGGAGTGCTCCGGCGATGCCGTCCCGCATGCGGTCGATGTAGGGCGCAAGCTTCGGCTTCTGGGCGATGATGGTGGCGTCCACGTTTCCCACGGAATACCCGCGGGCCTCCAGCATCTCCACTGTTTTTTTCAGGAGGATCATACTGTCGATCCCCTCCAGATCCGGATCCGTGTCCGGAAAGTGACGGCCGATGTCGCCGAGCGCCGCTGCACCCAGCAGCGCGTCTGTCACCGCGTGCAGCAGGACATCCGCGTCGGAATGCCCGAGAAGGCCCTTTTCCCAGGGGATCTCCACCCCGCCGAGGATCAGCTTTCTTCCCTCTGTCAGTCTGTGCACATCATAACCGTGTCCTATCCTGATCTCCATGATTCCTCCGTCAGCAGATGATATTGAGTTTCTGCTTCACGCAGCGCATGATGAATTCCGACTGCATCCCGCAGGTCTCTCCGTCCGCATGCAGCGGCATCGCTTCCTCCAGGATCACTTTTACCTCTCTGCAGCTGTACATCCGCACTCCGGCGTCATTCGGCGTGATGCGGAAGCCCGACGCCGTCAGCGCACCGATCTGTCTGAGCCTGGATGCATTGTGCAGGACCGACACTGCCAGCAGTCCGTCAGCGCTGCTGGATCCAGGAGCCAGCCGCCTGCCGTTTTCCGTCGGCTGGATCAGGGCGGACATGAGGAAAATGTGGTTCAGTTCGATGCGCCTCGCTTCATCCAGGACCAGACTCCCCCGCACCGTCTTCATGTTCAGGAGACAGTTCAGATAGGCTGCTTTCTCTGCGGCGCCGCGGACCACCGGGATCCCGGAGAGCCGCCCTTCCTCATGCTGGATGCGCAGAAGCTCTGTAAACCCGGCTTCAAAACCGCAGCCGGCGCTCACAAGGAATCTGCGGTGCATCGGCGCATCGTCTCCGTAATCCAGGACGCCGTAATCGATCTTCCGCACTTCCCCGGAGGACAGGATCCTGTCAAGACAGGCTCCCGGTCTCCGCGGCAGATGCAGTCCCCTCGCGAGATCACTCCAGCCGCCGACCGGAATGTAACCCAGGATCAGGTTCTCCGAGATGTGGACGCCGTCCACGATCTCGTTCATGGTTCCGTCGCCTCCGACTCCCGCAAGAATGATCTCCTCGCCGCTGCCTGCGGCATTCTCTGTAAGTTCCGCAGCAATCAGACGGGCTTCGCCTCTCCCGCCTGTCAGCACGACCTGGTATTCTGTTTTCTTTCTGACCAGCCGGCGTTCCAGTCTTTTCCAGATCCGGTAGCCATTTACCCCTCCCGCGTTCGGGTTCACGATAAAATACAGCATATCCATTCTCCCTGTTCCGTCCGGGCAGCGAATATATTTTACCATACTCCTGAAAATCTGTCTGTAAAAAGTATCTAAACTTCCTATTGACAAAACCTCCGGAAAAATTTATACTTGCATGGTGTTGATCGGAACACGCTGTGGCGGAGTAGCTCAGTTGGCTAGAGCACACGGTTCATACCCGTGGTGTCGAGGGTTCGAATCCCCCCTCCGCTACTAAAAAAAGCAGTCCTTTTCAGGACTGCTTTTTTGTGTCCGCCGGATCCGTAAAAATGTCAGTTGAATCCGTAAAACTTCTGAGCGATCCGGTAAGTCACCTCGCTGATCTTCCGGCCGCCCTTCCCCGGCAGGTTCATGTTCTGTCCCAGGAATCCCCAGCGCAGACGCAGGAACAGGCGCAGATTTTTTTCCCTGAGTTCCTTCCAGAGTCCCTTCCTCTTCTGAAGATTCTCCTCTTCCCCGGAACGGACCGCCAGAATGGAGCAGATGCACATCATGATCTCGAGATACTTGATCATATAGCTTCTGAGCTTCTGCGGCTCCACCTTGTAAGGATCGTAGGCATCCAGCATCAGTCGCGTGACCTTGTACTGCTGGTCGATCCGTCCGATCATCACCTGTTCGTTCACGGACTGGTCTTCCCGCCCGATGTAGTACCGGTAAAAATCCACATCCAGATAGTACAGCGTCTTCACATGGGGCAGGGGCTGGTAGACAAAAATATTGTCCACATAGAAGGTGTGCTTCGGCAGTTCCAGCCCGCAGTCCTTCAGAAGCTGGGTGCGGTAAATGACAGAATGCATCAGGATATACTGTCCGATCCTGAAATGCCCGATCTCCTCCCAGCTGATCAGCTGTTCCACGGGAAGCGCGTGATGGTAGCGCATCACCTTCTTGTGCTCCGCCCCTTCTTTCTCATAAACAAAGTTGCTGACCAGAAGGTCCAGCTGCTCATTGGTCATGGTAAACCGGCGCAGCGTCTCCAGGATCTTGTCGTAAGCTTCTTCATTGACCCAGTCATCGGAATCCACTACTTTGAAGAAAACGCCGGTCGCGTGTGCAAGTCCTGTGCATACTGCACTGCCGTGTCCTCCGTTTTCCTGGTGGATCGCGCGGCAGATCCCGGGATACATTTTTTCATACTTGTCCGCGATCTCTGCCGTGTTGTCCTTCGCGGATCCATCGTCCACGATCAGGATCTCTACTTCGTCTCCTCCGTGAAGAAGGGTGCTGATGCAGTGATCCATGTATGCTGCGCTGTTGTAGCACGGCACAGCAATGCTCAGTACTTTCATTTGTTCATGCCTCCAAAATTTTAGTCTGTATCCGGCCTTAGGGCTGGAGCCAGAGAAGAAAAGCCGCGGCATTTGCGGCAGCGTGCATCACCACGCTGACCAGAAGCGCGTCTGTCCTTACATAAGCGTATCCCAGGGCCAGTCCTGCGGCAGCCGCAGTGATCCCCTGGGACAGATTCCCGTGGTACAGTCCGAACACCAGGGCAGAGATCAGTACTGCAGGCAGTGTTCCGGCTACCCTCTCCACTCTTCTGAGAAAGATCCCCCGGAACAGAAGCTCCTCCAGGACCGGCGCCAGCACCACCGCCCACAGGAAGAGAAGGCCCGGTGAAATGGGATCCGTCTCCCAGGCTTCCCGGAAAGCTGCATCGTTTTCCGGAAGTCCGCTCAGATTCACTGCCATGGAAACAGCCATATAATACAGGAAAAACAGGACGGCGGCAACCACAAACACCCGGACTTCCGTCCCTGTGCTTCTGTCCGGCGGGCGCCGTCCGGCTTTCCCGTCTCTCCTGTAGATGTACCAGAGAACGGGCAGGACCATAGCTCCCACGAAGATCGTCTTCATGCCCGTCATGCTCCCACAAGAGCGGTCAGGAAGGTCCATACAAGGAAGACCGCTCCCACGGCGATGCGATACCACCCGTAGACTGCGTAGTTCTTTTTCTTTGCGCGCGTCACAAGAAAACGGATCGCGCTGAAGGAAACGATGAAAGCTGCAGCAAAACCAACAGCCATCAAAAGACCCGCTCCCTGCACGGAGGGAACGCCTTTCCGGACCAGTGTGAGGATCGCCGCTCCTGCAGTGAGCGGGATCCCCAGGATCACGGAAAACTCTGCCGCCGTCCGCGCGGAGCATCCGAACAGAAGCGCACCGAGGATCGCGGCTCCTGTACGGGACACGCCAGGGATCAGTCCCAGGACCTGGAACATCCCGATGTAAAGCGCCATATGCGGATTCAGCTTTCTCAACAGATCTGTCTCCGGCTTCCGGTAGCGTCTCCCGCGCTCCACGACCAGCATCACCACACCGAAAAGGATCAGCATCAGTGAGATCAGATATCCACTCTTCAGGCGGGACTGGATCCAGTCAAACAGAAGGAAACCCAGGATCGCTGTAGGCACAGTCCCGACAAGCAGGTCCATGCAGAGACGGGCTGCGGCTTTCCTCTTTCTCGCTTTTCCGTTCAGGAGATCCAGCCGGGGCCAGTACATGATAAGCGCAGCAAAAGAGGCGCCCAGCTGAAGCGCCGCGTGCAGTGCCGTCAGCACCGCCGCGTCTGCTTCCGGGCGCAGGATCCCTTCCATCAGCATCAGGTGCGCCGCGGCGCTGACAGGGAGCCACTCTGTAAATCCCTCTGTCATGCCGAGGACGACAGCCTTCAATAATTCGATCATATTCATCTTCCGACATTCTCAATCTGCCAGTCAACAGGCTCGACGCCGCTTGCCCGGAGAAAATCATTCGTCCTGGAAAAATGGCGGCAGCCGAAGAAGCCGCGGTACGCGGACAGCGGTGAAGGATGCGGCGCAGTCAGTACCAGATGCCTGCGGCTGTGCAGCATCTCCGCCTTCATCTGGGCGGGACGCCCCCACAAAAGGAAGACCAGCGGCCTGTCCTCGGCATCGACCGCGCGGATGATAGCATCCGTAAACTGCTCCCAGCCGTGATCTTTGTGGGAAAATGCCGCGTGGGCCCGCACTGTCAGCACGGTGTTCAGGAGAAGCACCCCCTGGTCGGCCCATTTTTTCAGATATCCGTTGTCCGGGATGTAACACCCCAGATCATCGTGCAGCTCCTGGTAGATATTCATCAGGGACGGCGGTATCTGCCTCTGATCCGGCGGCACGGAAAAAGAAAGCCCGTGCGCCTGGTTCGGCTCGTGGTACGGGTCCTGTCCCAGGATCACCACCTTCACGCTGTGCAGCGGGGTGAGATGAAGGGCCTCAAAGATCCGGTCCGCCGGCGGATAGACCACGCCGTTCCTGTATTCATCGTTTACGAAACGGTACAGTTCTCTGTAATATTCTTTCCCGAACTCCGGCTTCAGCGCCGGAAGCCAGTCATTGCTGATCGCCGCCATGAAGCGTCCTCCGTCGGTTCAGAGCCGGACAGGGATCCCCCTGCCCTTCAGGTATTCTTTCAGGTCCCGGATCTCCAGTTCCTTGTAGTGGAACAGAGACGCAGCAAGGGCGGCATCCGCCTTTCCCTCTGTCAGCGCGTCGTAGAAATGCTCCTTGGTTCCAGCTCCGCCGGAAGCAATGACCGGGATCGGCACCCGCTCAGCGATGGTCCTGGTCAGGAGGCAGTCGTAGCCCGCCTTTGTTCCGTCGCAGTCCATCGATGTGAGAAGGATCTCTCCCGCCCCGAGGGCGTACCCCCGGGCGGCCCATTCCACCGCGTCCAGCCCCGTATCGAGGCGTCCGCCGTGCTTGTATACGTTCCAGCCGCTGCCGTCCGGACGGCGCTTTGCGTCGATGGCCAGCACCACACACTGGCTTCCGAATTTTTCCGCCGCGTCGCTCAGAAGGCGCGGATTGTCGATCGCTGCGGAATTCACGGAGATCTTGTCCGCCCCTTCTCTCAGGAGCATGCGGAAATCCTCCACTGTGCGGATCCCTCCGCCCACAGTGAAGGGGATAAACACCTGGTTTGCCACCTGGCGCACCATGTCCACCACTGTTTTCCGGTGATCGCTGGAGGCTGTGATATCCAGGAATACAAGTTCGTCCGCGCCCGCCTTGTCATAGGCTGCCGCGATCTCCACCGGATCTCCGGCGTCCCTCAGGTTGACAAAATTCACTCCCTTGACCACTCGTCCGTCATTCACATCCAGGCAGGGAATTATTCTCTTCGTAAACATCGCGTCACATCTCCAGGAAATTCTTCAGGATCCTGAGCCCGGTCTCCGAACTCTTTTCCGGGTGGAACTGGGTCGCATACACATTATCCCGTTCAACTGCAGCAAGGACTCGCATCCCGTACTCCGTTTCCGCCGCTTCAAAGTCCTGCCCTGCCGCTTCCGCGCAGTAGGAATGGACAAAATAGACGTAGCTTCCGTCCGGGATGCCCCGCAGGAGACGGGTCCCGGGCGTGATCTTCAGGGAATTCCATCCCATGTGCGGGATCTTCAGTCCCGGGGTGTCCGGGATCTTCCGCACCCCGCCCGGGAAGATCCCCAGACCCGGCACGAGCTCACCGCCGCAGAGCTCCTTCCCTTCTTCACTGGAAGCAAACAGGAGCTGCATCCCGACGCAGATTCCAAGGAACGGTGTTCCCGCGGCGATCACTTCCCGGATCACAGGATCCAGTCCGTAGTTCACCAGATTGTTCCTGCAGTCGCGGAACGCGCCTACGCCAGGAAGGATCACCCGGTCCGCCCTGAGCAGGGTCTCTCTGTCGCGGGTGATGACCGGTTCGTCTCCCAGCGCACGGAGCGCTTTCTCCACGGACCGCATGTTTCCGGCATCATAATCGATCAAAGCTGTCATGAATCTCCTCCCGCGGTGTCCTTTCCGGGGCTCACCGCTCCTCCGTCACCTGGAAGATGTAGAATTTCAGATAATAAGTCTCCCCCGCTGCCCACAGGATCGGATGGTCCGGCGCCTGGGTAGAAAAGGATACCTGCCGCAGACGCTTTTTCGCGCCCACAGAGGCTTCCCGGATCGTCTTCGCGAAAAGCTCCTGGTCCATGAAATGAGAACAGGAACAGGTCGCCAGAAAGCCGCCGTCCTTTACGAGCCGCATTCCGCGGAGGTTGATCTCCCGGTAGCCCTTCACCGCTTTCCGGATGGTCTCCCGGGACTTGGTAAAGGCGGGCGGGTCCAGGATCACCACATCAAACTGTTCACCGGCAGCCTCCAGCTCCGGAAGAAGCTCGAACACATCCGCTGTCCGGAACTTTACCCGGTCCTGCAGTCCGTTCAGAGCCGCGTTCTCCTCCGCCTGGCGGATCCCCGTCTCAGAAGCGTCTACGCCCAGGACCGATGCCGCTCCCGCGTATCCCGCGTTCAGGGCAAAGGACCCGGTGTGAGTGAAGCAGTCCAGCACTTTTTTCCCGGTGCAGAGCTCGCGGACACGAAGACGGTTCAGCTTCTGATCCAGGAAAAAACCTGTCTTCTGTCCGTTCTCCACGTCCACCATCATGCGGACTCCGTTTTCCGTGATCCGGACTTTCGTGTCAAAAGGCTCTCCGATAAAGCCCTTTTTCCGTTCCATTCCTTCCTTCAGACGTTCCTTCGCATCGCTGCGTTCATAGATCCCGCGGATCGTAATGCCGTCCTCCTGAAGCACTTCCTTCAAGATGGACATTGCCTGTTCCTTCATGCGGTCCATGCCGAGAGCCAGGCTCTCCACCACAAGGACATCGGAAAACTTGTCCACAGTGAGCCCGGGAAGAAAATCCGCTTCCCCGAACACGATCCTGCAGCAGGACGTATCCGTCACGGCTTTCCTGTATTCCCAGGCGGCACGCAGCCTCTGCCGCAGAAAGCTTTCGTCCAGCATCTGGTCCGCACTGCGGGTCATCATCCGCACCCGGATCTTTGAGTTCATATTGATGAAACCGTTTCCGAGAGGATATCCGTCAAAATCCAGCACCGTCACCGGTCCGCCGTTCTCGAACGGACCCTCGACCGCGCTGATCTCGTTGTCATAGATCCAGGCGCCTCCTCCTTTGAAAGAACGCGCCTCCCCTTTTCTGATATGGACTTTACATGGATACGACATTCTGCACTTCCCTTTTTTTAGTTCCGCACCCAGCCAGGCTCGGGTCGCTCCGCGCCCCTCGCTGTCGGGGTGCCGGATTATTACACAATATATCAAAAATGTCATGGAAGTGCAACGAAGTGTGTCCGACATTCCCGGGGAACGGGACAGGCGGAGTGTCTCCGAAAGGTGTCAGGACCGTGAGTTTTTGGACACGGCGCTTCAGGAAGCGGAGATACTGCTCTTCCGGGAAGCCCTTCCGCACCGCTGCAGTATCTTCCAGCGTTATTACCTGTCCGTCCTTTTTCAGCCAGGAGAGCTGCCGCAGAGCTTCCCAGGGGGCGTCCGAAAGAAGCAGATCCGCATGCCCTTCCGGGATGACGGGGGACAGAGGCCCGCTGCCGATCCGGAGATGACAGGCATATCCCCCGCCTGCTTTCTCTCCGGAAAGAAGGAGCGAGCACACAAAATAACCTGCCCCTGCGGCTCTGGCCGCGATCTCCCTCCCGGCTTTTTCCGGAAACACCGCGCTGCCGCCGGCCAGCACCACGTTCAGGCAGTCATTCATCTCAGTCTCCTCCCTGTCCGCAAACCGGTCCCTCCGGAAGAAAGACAGGCGGAAGCACCGGCATCCCCCGGAGGGACCTTTCCGAAGGCGTGCCGATTCTGAGGATCTGCTTTTCTGCATCCTTTCCGGCAAAACGGACTACAGCTTCCCGCAGATCTCTTTCCGAACTCTCTTCTCCGTAGAACGGAACGATCCTGATCCGAAGATCATATTTCCCCTTCACCGCATAGACCGCGTTCAGGAGGGCCTCCCGCTCTTCATCCAGCACCAGGACCTCGGACAGTCCTGTCAGGTAATCCCGCACCCGCTCTTCCGGAAAAGGCCAGGGTGTACCAAGTCTCAGGATCCTGCCCGCCGGATAACCGTTCAGGATCTCCTGCAGCTTCAGCGCTGCCGGACCGCGGACGATGATCCCCCTGCGGCCGCTTCCCGAGACGCGGTTCCATGCAGAATCAGAGAAAGCTTCCGGCAGTCCGCGGGAAACCGTATGACGGTAATCTCCCCGCCGCTTCTCCGCTTTTCCCGGCCGGACCGGACTGATCTCCGCCATGCCGAACCGCACCTCATAGTCAAGGCGCACAAGGATGGGCGTCCTGTAGGTATCCGCGTAAAGACCGGCGGAACGCGCCATACGGAAGGCCTCTTCCGGATCCGCCGGATAGAATTCAGGAAGATGCCGTGCACTGCTGTCCTTGAGCATGGCGCTGCCTGCGGCAGCTTCCGCCGGAAGGATCAGCACCCCGTCCGGAGTCTCCATCCAGGGGTTCGTCCCCGCTCCTTTCTTCACCGCTGAAAGACCGGAAACCAGCTTCCTCCCGTTCTCCCGGTACATCTCCTGGATGTTCCTGCTCTCTGAACTCTGCATCGTCGTCCTCCTCCTGATCATTGATCTCTGTCAGTAATTCAAGGCCCGCCTGCGGGACTCGCGCGGGTGCGCATCATAAGCGTTTTTTCATGCCTCTATATATAAGGACGACGAAAGCAGGCATTTTCCTTCACTATTTTTGTATTTTTTTGATAAAATGTTTTCTATGAATCCTACGGATGAACTTCTCTTCGCTGCCTTCCGGCAGCTTCTGGAAGAGAAACCCTATAAAAAAATAACGGTCCGTGATATCGTGGACCGCTGCCATGTGAACCGGAACACCTTTTATTACCACTTCGAGGGGATCCCGGACCTGATGGATCATTATCTCACCCACTGGAGCAGAGAGGTCCTTCTGAAAACGGAGACCGCCGAAGACCCGCTGCTCGCACTGATCCCCGCGGCGGAAGCAATAAAAGAGCACAGGACTTCCGTCCTTCATATTTCGGACTCCCGCGCATGGCCCGACGTGCTCCATCATCTGGAGCTTCTCTGCGGACAGCTTTCTTCACGGTACGTAAAAGCGGCAGCCGCCGGGGCTGCCGCTCTGAATGCTGCCGGAAAACCGGACGCTCTCCCCCTTTCAGAAGAGGACTGCAGCGCCCTGGTCCGTTTCTACAGTTCTGTACTGTACGGCTGTATCCTTTCCTGGCTGAAGGCTGACATGTCCTACGATCTGCCTTCTGACCTTCTCCGGATATCCCGTCTTATCCGCCGTTCCTGATCCGGACAGAACACTCACTCCGGGTCATAGGCGACGCTGACACCGACTCCGAAAGCGTCCGGGCCGGTGTGCGCGCATACCACAAGGGAGAGCGGGTCATACCACACTTCCTTTCCCGGAAATGCTTCCTCTACCTGCTCCTTCCAGCGCATTCCTTCCTCGGGATCAATGAAGCTGCCTGCGCAGGCATACCGGAGATGGTACCCTTTGTTCTCCAGCTCCTCCGCTTCCTTCTGCATGGCTTCGATCGTTTTCTTCCTGCAGCTCTTTGTGCCCCGCACCGTCTGGAAAGGCTCAAACTTTCCGCCGCGGCACACCAGCACAGGCTTGATATGCAAAATGGAGCCGATCGCCGCCGCCGCACCGGTCACCCGGCCGGAGCGCTTCAGGTACTCAAGGGTCTCCACACCGAGATAGATCACAGACTCTTTTCCCATCTGTTCCAGAAGATTCCGGATCTGCGCCGCGCTCATCCCCTGCTCCGCCATTTTAAGAGCATCCATCACAGAATGCCGCTGCGTCACGGAGATCCTGTGGTTGTCCACCACCTGGACTCTTCCGCCATAGTCCTGGGAAAGCACCGTGGCCGTCTGCATGGCGCCGCTGATCCCGCTTGACAGCGGGATATAGACCAGCTCATCGTATTCCTTCAGGACATTGTCCCATACATCCATGATATCCGCCGGAGAAGGCTGGGATGTCGTAACGGACGTTCCTTTTTCCATCTCTTCAAAAAGACGGTTGATCGTCAGGCCTTTCCCCTCAAAACAGATCTCCTCATTAACAAGGATCGGCATCGACACGATGCGGACGCCGAGCTTCTTTCCTTCCTCTTCATAGATGCCGCCGTTATTATCTGTCACTACAGCTGTTCTCATCTGATCTCCCCCTAATGTCTGCTGTGAATGTGCTTTCCGCGGCATTCTTACAGAACTGTTTCCTCTTCTCTCCGAACTCTGCCTTTTCCGTCCTGTGGAAACTTCACCGTACAGAGCACGACGCAGTACTTCATGATCCCTTCCAGCACGACCGTCATTCCCGTAAGAACATGCCTGATCCTGGTGCTCTCAAACGGGTTGACGATCAGCAGTACTCCCATCAGCGCTGTGATGATCGCAGCCACCAGCAGGAGCACCCAGCTCCGGATCCCGAATTTCGCTGCGTCCTTCGCCATCTGGATGGTCAGGACACTGTCGAACAGGACCAGGAGCCCCAGGCCGGGTGTAACAATTCCCTGAAGCCGGGTATTGCAGAAGATGACCAGCACTCCGGTGATCATCAGAAGGATCGCGGAGGCCATATCATACTGAAACGCCAGACAGTAAAGATCCGGCGACAGATACCCCACCAGCTTGATGGCACCGTAAGCCAGGAGACACAGCCCTCCGGCGATGCAGAGCACAAACATGGAAAGATCCGGCAGGAACATATATGCGAGGCCCGTCAGACAGAAAAGGACGGACATGATCATATATCCATATTTGGCAAAATACAGTCGTTTCATTTCCCTTTCCTTTACGCGAACATATTTTGACAGTATGGATTTTATCGGTCCGTCCTTCAGGTTTCAATGGACAATCAGGGGGGCAATGTCCAAAAATCAGGAATTCTGTTTCAGAAAGGCTTCCCGGCACTGCACTCTGAAATCGGCGTCGGTGAGAATGTCCAGTCCGGTGGAGGCCATCACGCCTGCGGCAAGCTTCAGAAGATGATGCGCATACTCCGAATCCGTCACCGCAAGGTACTCCCGATCGTGAATATCCGTCCCGCCGCTCACGGGCGCGGTGCTGAACACACCGTAAAATGACGGCGCTTCATAGCTGACGTTGCCGATATCGCCGGAGGGTGCGGTAAACAGGTCGTCCTCCCGGATCTCTCCGGACATTGCAAAGTCTCTCCCCTCCGCGGCTGCGGCTTCTCTGTCAGCTTCCGCCAGCGCCCTCAGGTGCTCTTCTGCCCTGGCGTTCAGCGGCGTATTATTCTGCATATCGTAAAACGTATTTTCGTCCCGCCTGATCTCCACACGGCATCCAGTCATCAGGGCCGCGCCCCGGGCGCAGTCGTTCACCCGTTCGATCACTTTCTCGAGATAATCCTTTTTCGGCGCCCGCACATAGTAATCCATCACTCCGGTGTCGGGGATGATGTTGCAGGCCAGGCCACCCTCCACGATCTTTCCGTGCAGCTTGGTGCCCGGCAGCACATGCTGCCTGAGGCAGGCGATCCCCGCAAAGGTCAGATTCAGCGCATCCAGCGCGTTGATCCCGTTCTCCGGGTGGGCGGAGGCGTGGCTGGCCTTTCCGCGGAAGGTGTAGCGGATATTCGTCAGCGCCAGCAGACAATTCGCGAAGCAGTGCTCCGGCTGCCCCGACAGATGCGCCTCAAAGACCGCGTCCGGCGAAAGCTCCCGGAACAGTCCTTCCCGGCACATGGTGATCTTTCCGCCCCAGGTCTCCTCCGCAGGCGTTCCGACAAGGACGATCCGCACCGGCCTCCGTTCTCCCTTCTTCTCCGCTTCCTCCACTGCCTGCTTCAGCGTGACAGCCGCAGCGTATGCCGCCGCCGAGATCCAGTTGTGGCCGCAGGCGTGGGCGTTTCCGCTGCCGTCCGGACTCAGTTCCCCGTAGCCCGGCAGAGCGTCATACTCCGCGAGGAAAGCGACGGTCGGCACCTCCGGACCATCGCTTCTTTTGTCCGCGCTCCGGACCGGAGTCCACTCGGCGACAAAGGCTGTCTCAAGCCCCGTGACGCCCTTCGTCACCTGGAACCCCTCCGCGGCGATCTGCTCCGCAAGAAATTCTGCCGAGCGGTATTCCTCTCCGCTGAGCTCCGGGTGCTCCCACAGCTCTCTGCTGATGAAAAAAGCCTTTTCCGCCGTCTGATCCGTGATCTTCAAACTCATTCCTGTTTCCTCCTGCACTTTACTGGGCATCCAGATATTCGCTGGGGCTGACTCCCGCCACCTTTTTGAAGGTGGTGGAGAAATACGCGATGTCCCGGTACCCTACCAGCTCCGCCACCTCATAGACCTTGTAGCGGCAGGTACGGAGCAGTTCCATCGCCTTCCTGATCCTGACCCTGGTGAGAAAGTTCAGAAGTGTCAGGTCCGTCTCTTTTTTAAAGGTATGGCTGAGATGGCCGTCGCTGATGCCCAGGGCCTGCGCCACAATGCCGACGCTGATGGACGGGTCGCTGTAATGCTCCTGGATATACTCCATGGCCATCCGTACATAACGGCTCTTGTCGCCGCGCTTCACCTCCGGGAACAGGTTCCCGCTCTCCTCTCCCTGCGGGTTCGCCTCCTGCCGGCGCTTCACTCGTCTTACTGCCTCCTCCAGCTCCCCATCGTGGAAAGGCTTCAGCAGGAAATCCACCGCGCCGAGCCGCAGAGCGGACTGGGCGTAGGCGAAGCTGTCATAAGCCGTGAGGATGATGACGTCTGTCATATCCCCCCTTTCCCGCAGCTTCTGCAGCATGGTCAGCCCGTCCATCTTCGGCATCTTCAGATCCGTGACGATCAGCGTCGGATTCAGGCGCTCCGCCGCCTCCAGGCCTTCTTCTCCGTTTGCCGCCTCGCCTACCACCATGCAGTCGATGGACGGCCAGTCCACCGTCAGGACGATCCCCTTCCGGATCAGTTCCTCATCTTCCACCACCAGTACTTTATACATGACGTTCTCCCTCTCTGTCAGGCTTCCTCCTGCTCAGTGCTGTTTCTCCGGTCCAGCGGCAGGATCGCGGACACCTCCGCGCCGCTTTTTCCGTCCTGCCGGTTTGCCAGCCGGACGCCGTATTCTTCCCCGTAATGCTTTTTCAGTATCGTATCCACATTGTAGAGCCCGAGGTGATGCTTTGCCGCCTCTCCTTCGGGACGATGATAAGGACCTGTCATTTCTTCCGGAAGGCCGCTGCCGTTATCCGTCACGGTGATCCTTAAAAGTTCTTTCTCTCCGTCTCCCTCTGTCTGTTCCGCCCGGACAGTGATCTCTCCTCCCGCGCTGCTGTCCAGGCCGTGGATCACCGCGTTTTCCGTCAGGGGCTGCAGCATCATTTTCGGGACCAGGCAGTCCATCAGCGGTTCGGGGATCTCCAGAGTAAACGTAAGTCCCCCGGACTGCCGGATCCTCTGGATCTCGATGTACCGCTCCAGCGCCTTTGTCTCCCTCCGGAGCGTCACGAATTCCTCCGGTGAGATGGCAAAGCGGAGGATATCCGCCAGGTCCGTCGACATCACAGCCACCTCCGGCACTTGGTTGATCTTGGCGATCCACTTCATGGTGTCCAGCGTGTTCCCGAGAAAATGCGGGTTCAGCTGCGCCTGCAGCATGCGGATCTGGGTCTCGTTCAGTTCTTTCTGGTTCTGCATCAGCGTCTCCTGGTTTTTCAGGAGCGCAGCTCTGTTTTCCTGCAGGGCGTCAATCATGCGGTTAAAGCGCGCCGCCAGCTCGCCCAGTTCATCTTCTCCGGCTTTCACATGGACATCCAGGTGGTCCAGTGCCACCTCGTTCATAGCCCTCCGGAGCTGTGCCACCGGCCGGAACAGCTGCAGGCTCAGTCCGGTACTGAGAAGGATCGCCGCGATGGCTCCCAGCGCCATGGTGACAAGGGTCACGCGCCGGAACAGGCTCATGGTGTCCCTGGTAAAGACCTCCGGCGTCCGGATCACCGCGATGAGTCCTGTGTCCGGATGCTGGGCCGCGCGGTACATAAATTCTTCGTCCAGATTCTCCAGCTGCTCCCCGGAGAGCATCGCCCCCCGGAGCTTTTCTCCTATTTCCTCCGCGATCGCCGGCTGGGTGCAGTACACCGGATGCCAGAACCGGTCCAGAAGCAGGAGCTCGTTCCTGGCTCCGTATTTTCCCGCCAGCATGGAGCGCAGCTGCTCAAAGCTTACATTCAGGACAAAGAACCCCGCCAGTTCGCCCCCCTCCCGGATCGGAGCCGCTCCCGTAAGAACGGGGCTCTCCCGGTCGTCCGGATCCTCCGTGGTGACGTACACAAGACTGTTCTCCTGTTCTGCCCGCTTAAGAAGTCCCCAGTCCGTCTTCATCGAGACTGCCTTCGAAGAACCGGTGGTGGAATACCGCCGGTTCCCGTCCCTGTCATACAGTTCAAAGGAGGCAGCTGCCCTGCTCTGCTCTGTTGCCCGGAACAGCGCGTTGTTCACCGCAGTTCCTGTAATGGACGGACCGGGATGAAGCAGCGCCCGCATCACCATCCGGTCTGAGCACAGAGTTCCGGCAGCTTCCCGGAATCCGAGATGCATGGTATCCAGCACTTCTGTCACGATCTGGAGTTCTTCCTTCATTTCCTGCCGCACCCGGCTGTGCTGCTGGGAGCGGAACATCCTCCCTGTCATCCAGAGACTGACCGTCAGCGGGATCAGGGCCGCCGCGATAAATGCTGCAAGGAGGCGGAGCCGGAAAGACTTCCGGAAGGCAACGGGTATCCCTTTCATTCTCCCGCCCCCTTTCCGAAGAGCCAGCCCGCCCACTTCTTCAGCAGTTCTTCCCGTTCTTCTCCGGCTTTCTTCACGTCGTAGCTGATCAGCCGGAGATCCTTCAGCGGGGGAAGTTCCTCCGATGCCGCGGCGTTCTTCAATACGGACCTGCGGCAGTAGCGCTGCACGATCAGGTTCTGCACATCCTCCGTCAGCGTAAAATCCAGAAACAGCTTCGCGTTCCCGCTGTGGGGCGCGCCTGCCACCAGGGCGCTTCCGTCCGGGACAGCGCTGGTCCCTTCCTCCGGGTATACGATGGTCAGCGTCTGTCCGTCCTTGATCTTTTTCAGTGCGGTCTCCTCCAGCGTAATGCCCGCCAGAGCCGCGCCGTTCCCTACAGCGTCCGGCACGTCTCCGGAACCGTCAAGCTGCTTTCCTTTCAGCTGGAGGGCAAACAGCTTCAGAGCCTTTTCTCCTTTCCCTTCTGCCTCCATCATGGTGACAAGGGCGGTGTAGGAGGAGCCGGAGCGGTTCGGATCCGCGAAGGCGATCCTGCCTCTGAAGGTAAGATCCTCCAGATCGGACCACCTCTTCAGTTCTTCCTCTTCCAGAAGCTTCGAGTTGTAGATCAGCACCAGGGGCAGAGCCGAAAAAGGCGTCCATAGATCTCCTTCCGCCTGAAACTGCGGGTCCAGCCTCTCCCATCCTTCCGCCCGGTAGGGTGTAACCAGATCAGAAAAGGACTGCAGGCTCTCCGCGCCGCCTCCGAACATGATATCCGCTTTCGGATGATCCTGCTCCGCCCGGATCCTGTTCAGAAGCTCACTGGTCCCTCCCTCCGTCACCTCCGCCCAGATGCCGGTCCGGTCTTCAAATTCTTTTACGATGGGCCACCAGACTTCCCGCTTGTGAGAGGTATAAATGCAGAGACGCTTCTCCTCCGGCGGAACGGAATACTCCGGTGTGGCAGCGGTCTCCGCAGGACCGCAGGAAACAAGCAGCAGAACGCACGCTGCCGCCATCCATCTCAGGAACCGCATTGCCTGTCCTCCTTTTTAAGCTGCTGCAATCTGTGACCATTATAGCACAGGGGCAGCTTCTTCTGCGCCGCCACTGCCCCGGCGGGCAAAAACAGGATTTTCAAAATTTAATCAGATTTGTCCACTTTTCATTCACAAACCGTTCATATACAATTAATAACATACAGGATTCTGACCAATATGTTCTGTTTTTTCAGCATTTTCACCAAAGGAGGAATTGTTATGAGAAAAGCTTTATCCGTTATTCTGTCAGCGGCCATGATCATGAGCCTTGCAGCCTGCGGAGGCGGCGGCGGCGCGACCACCGCGGCTCCGGCAGCTCCGGCGGCTCCGGCAGCAGCTGAGACCACAGCTGCAGCGCCGGCAGCAGGCGGCGGCACAGAAGCTAAAAAAGTCGACGAAGCTAACATGAGCAGCGTGCAGAAGATCATCAAGGAAGCTGAAGGCATGAGCCTTGAGGAGCTGGCAAAGAAGGCCATCGAAGAGTCCAACGGCAAGATGTTCTACGGCGTCGGCAACTCCAGCCGCGGCAAATCCGCTCTTCCGCTGTTCATCGAGTACCTGAAGACGATCGATCCCTCCTACAATATGGAGTTCGAGTGGCAGCAGCCGAAGAACAACAAGATCTTCGACCAGCTGAACGCAGACAACAAGAAGGAAGTCGGAACCTTCGCCATGACCCTGATCCAGGACGGCAACCAGATCCAGACCAAGATGGTCGACCCCGGCATCCTTGACACCTTCATTCCGAAGGACTGGGCGGAAGCCAACGGCACCACCCCGGACGCCTACACCGGATTCCTTCCGCTGCAGACCCTGAACAAGGTCTTCATGTACAACTGCACCGGCAGCAAGGCCTACACCAACTGCTGGGATTTCGTCGCAGACGGCGCACACGGCCTGTTCATGGACGTTGACTCTGAGATCGTCGGAAAGAACTTCCTGTACATGCTGACCAGAGACGACTACGCTGCATGGATGAAGGAAGCTTTCGATGCTCTTCCGGACGACCAGAAGGCATACTTCCAGCCCACCATCAACGAGTGCAAGGATGTCGCCGAGGAGTTCGGCCTTTCCGAGGACGCAGCTTACTCTCTCGCATGGATCAAGCTGTGGGTCGGCAGCTACAACGCGCAGACCGATGACGGCCCCATCTGCAACACCCTGGTCGATGCTTCCGCTACCGATCAGTTCGGTCTCCTTGTTTACTCCAAGCTCCGCTCCGTCGAGGAGTCCGCAACTGTTTCCGTCAACAACATCAAGGTCGCTGCCTATGAAGACGGCTACACCGGCATCGGCGGCTACGGCTACTGCCACTATCTGTTCGTCACCGACAACAGCCCGCTTCCGTGGACTGCCTGCGCATTCATCGCTTACATGACCTGCACCAAGGACGGCTTCTCCGCATGGGGCAAGGATATGGGCGGCTACTCCGCGAACCCGAAGGTCGCAGAGGAGAACGAGGCTGAATACCACCACTCCATCGGCGGTATGGAAGAAGACGGCACCACCGTGAAGTTCGCCGCAAAGAACGACCGCGGATATGACTGGTGGACCAACGAGGGCAAGCTGGTCCTCGAGGATCCGCAGTACTGCGCAGACGCAGCCTTCGGCATCGGTTCCTGGATCGAGGTCCTGGACAAGTATGTTCCGCAGTAATCACGGCCGCTGATCTGACAGCGTATACCCGCCTGCGGACTGACAAGCAGGCACGTTATTGACAACCTTGCGCTCCGGCCGAGTAGAACCCCGTCCGGAGCGCTCTTTTAAAAAAACAGGAGCGCTTTATGGCACAGACTTCTTCCGTTAAAGCGGACGCAGCTGCGATCCGCAGGAATAAGATCAGGACCTATTTCTCCAAGCCGCATAATGTGATCCTTGTTCTGATGGGTATCGTCCTCACCTTCTCGACCTTCGCCCCGATCATCGCCATCGTCCAGGATACCTTCAAGATCCATCCCGGTACCATCGATGCTCATCTCACGGGACAGACTTCGGGCTACACGCTGGTGAACTACATCGACCTCTTCACCTCCAAACTGGCGAAGACCAACCTGTGGACGCCTCTCATCAACACGGTATGGCTGGCAGTAGGGACCTGCATCGTCTCCATTCTCTTCGGCGGCATCATGGCTTTCCTGGTGACCCGCACGAACCTGGCATGGAAACAGTATCTGAGTTCCATCTTCATCTTCCCCTACATCATGCCCCAGTGGACACTGGCTGTCGTCTGGCAGCACATGTTCAACTCCAACGCCGTGACCGGCACCTCCAACGGTCTCCTGGCTTCCACCACCGGCATCTGCATGCCGATCTGGTGGTGCAAAGGACTCTTCCCGTCGCTGCTGGTACTGGGCATGCACTACGCTCCCTTCGCCTACATCCTGATCGGCGGCATCTTCCGCAACATGGACGCGAACCTGGAGGAGGCAGCCACCATTCTTGACACCCCGAAGTGGAAGATCATGACCCGCATCACCCTTCCCATGGTGAAGCCCGCCATCCTTTCCACCATTCTTCTGGTCTTCGGCTCCGCCATGGGTTCCTACCCGGTCCCCCACTATCTCGGTCTGTCGACACTGTCCACCAAGTACGTGTCCATGAACTCGAAGTACACCGGCGAAGCCTCCATCCTGGCGATCATCATGATGGTGTTCGGCGTGGCGATCATGCTCCTGAACCAGATCTCCCTCACCAGCCGCAAGAACTACACCACCGTCACCGGCAAGTCCGGCCAGATCTCCAAGATCAACATCGGGAAACACGGGCGCTACATCGTCGCCCTCATCCTGGTGGTGTTTACCTTCATTACCTCCATTTTCCCGATCGTCAGCTTTGCCTTTGAGACCTTCCTGCCGAACCCGGGCGACTACTCCTTCCTGTACACAGGAGATGTGTCGAACCTGACCACCAAGTGGTGGATCACCGCGGAGAACGTCACCGAGAACGGCATGTACGGCCAGATGGGTATTCTATACAACAACACCATCCGCACGGCCTTTGTGGGAACTCTGTTCGTCTCCGTGGCCTGCGCCCTGCTGGCCGGCACCATCGGCACCATGATCGGCTACGCGGTATCCAAGGACCGCCGGGGCAAGCTTGCGAACTACGTGAACGCAGTCGCTTTCCTGCCCTACCTGATGCCCTCCATCGCAGTCGGCGTCGCGTTCTTCCTGCTGTTCTCGAACAAGTACATCAACCTGTTCAACACCTACTGGCTGCTGATCATCGTCGGTACCATCAAGTACATCCCCTTCGCCTCCAGAGCTTCGCTGAACTCCATGCTGCAGCTCTCGGGCGAGATCGAGGAATCGGCCATCATCCTGAACATCCCCTGGATCCAGCGCATGACGCGCATCATCATCCCGATCCAGAAGTCCTCGATCATCAGCGGTTACCTGCTGCCCTTCATGACCTGCCTCCGCGAGCTGTCGCTGTTCATGCTTCTCTGCGTGCAGGGCTTCATCCTCAGTACGACGCTGGACTACTTCGATGAGATGGGTCTGTACGCTTTCTCAAGCGGTATCAACCTGATCCTGATCATCACCATCCTGATCTGCAACACTATCGTAAACAAAGTCACAGGCGCGAGCCTCGACAAAGGTATCGGAGGTTAATTATGCCGGAAATCAAACTGGAACATGTCGTAAAACGCTGGGGTAAATTCTACGGAACCGACGATGTCTCCATGGACATCGCGGACAATGCCTTTATTACGCTTCTTGGTCCCTCCGGCTGCGGCAAGACCACCATCCTCCGCATGATCGCAGGCCTTGAAACACCCACCACTGGAAAGATCACCATCGGCGACCGCGTGGTCTTCGACTCTGACGCGGGCATCAACATTCCCGCCAACAAGAGAAAAGTGGGCTTCCTTTTCCAGAACTATGCTCTGTGGCCCAACATGACGGTGCAGCAGAACATCTCCTTCGGTCTTTACAACGTGAAAGAGGTCATGCCGAAGGTGGACTTCGACGCAAAGACCACCGCGGACCTGGCGAGATGCCTGGAAAAGCCCGCGGACGTAAAAAAGATCGTGGAGGACTGCCGGGACAAAGACGGAAAGATCGATGAAAAGCGCGCGCTGATCAAGCTGATCGACAGCTTCATCATCTCCATGCCCACCGCGAAGAAACTCTATGACTACCATCTCGAGAGCGGGAAGGATGTCTCCGCGGAAGCTGCGGCACAGAAGAAGAAAGTGGAAGACGCAGTGAAGAGCCAGGGCCTGAACGAAAAATTCGAGTTCGTGAAGGACGGCCAGGTGGTCAAGGAAGAGCGCAAGCTCTCCCCCGAAGAGATCGACCTCGCGGTGCGCCGCGTGTCCCGTATCGTCAAGATCGGTATGTTCATGGACCGCTATCCCGCGGAGCTGTCCGGCGGCCAGCAGCAGCGTGTGGCTATTGCCCGTACGCTGGCCCCCGAACCCACAGTCCTCTTCATGGACGAGCCCCTCTCCAACCTGGATGCCAAGCTCCGTCTGGAGATGCGTTATGAGCTGCAGCGTCTCCATGTGGAGACCGGCTCCACCTTCGTCTACGTCACCCACGACCAGATGGAGGCAATGACTCTGGCAACGAAGATCTGCCTGGTGAACAACGGTGTCCTGCAGCAGTACGAAGTGCCGCTGAAGGTCTACAACGAGCCGGCCAACACCTTCGTCGCCGACTTCGTCGGCAACCCCTCCATCAACTTCATCGAAGCCGATGCTTCCTCCGACGATCCGAAGGCAGCCCAGGCGGCGGACGGCTCCATCGCACTGACGCTCCTCGGCGGCAGAAAGGCCATCTTCCACCCCGCGGAGAAGCTGGACCTTGCCGCCTGGTTCGACAAGCGCGAAGCCGACAAAGCAGCAGCTGCCGAGGCCCTGAAGCAGAAATCCCAGCAGCCGGGATATGTGGAAAAAGGCAACAAGGACGAAGCCTTCGCCTACCAGCTGTCACGCGTCGTGGACGATGAGCTCTGGTCCTACGAGCCGGAAAAGATGACCAACAAGGATCTGCTGATCGGCGTCCGTCCCGAGTTCATCGACATCAAGTCCGGCAAGGGCCTGGAAGGCGAGATCTACGGCGTCATGCCCACCGGTATGGAGACCACTCTGAAGATCCGTGTCGGCGACTTCCTCCTGACCGGCGTCGTCTTCGGTTCCGACATCTTCAAGATCGGCACCAAGGTGAAGGTCGCCTTCAACTCCCCGAAGGTCATGCTCTTCGACCGGAAGTCCGGCAAGCGGATCTGCAGCGGCGAGCTGGAAGTGTAAAGAGCAGAACTGCTTATAAAGAGTGGAAACGCTTATAAAGGAGCTGGGATATCAGATATTCTGTGCATGAGGTTATCCTGAAACAAGAATCAGCGCATCTCTGTTTCCGTGAGGAACAGGGATGCGCTGTTATTTTGTTCAGTTGATTGTTCAGTTGATTGTTCAGTTGCGCGGAAACTTGTGCCGGGCGGCCCGGACTTGTGCTGCGCAGCCCGGACTTCTGCTGCGCAGCCCGGACTTCTGCTGCGCAGCCCGATTGGGCGTTTTCCGGCGTTTTTGGAAAATCTGTTCCCCCGTAAGAAGAGATTTTCAGGGAAATCACCAGGTCTGGAAAGGGCATTTGGGCGTTTCGGGGCTTTCTGGAAAATTTTGTTCCCCTTTTCGTCTGAAACAGCACCACAGATCTCCATCAAAAGGGAACAAATCTCAATAAAATACTCTAAAACGCCCGATTGAGAGGGAAAACTGTCTTGCGCAGCTCTCTTTTCAGGCTTGCAAGGGGTACAGATTTCAAAAAAGGTCTTCAAAACGCCCAAATGATATGAAATCGCTGTTGTCAAGTCTTTCAGTTCAGCACATTCAGTTCAGGACTTTCCGTTCATCACCCAGGCAAAGGCTTTTGCCGTCCTGAGGTCCGGATCTTTGAAATGGTTTCCTTTGTTCCATTCCAGAGTGCAGCAGACACCACGTTCCTGCAGCATCTCATATGCTGAACGGATGCAGCTGCCGACCTGCGCCATGACAGGATTCCTGGTCTTCTCTTCCCGGTCGCCGAGGCTCAGATAAACGTTCTTTGTCCTGATCTCATGCTCTTTCATGTAATCCAGGAAGCCAGGGAACCAGACAGAGGGAGACGCGGCGGCCGCGCCGGCAAACAGGTCTGTCTGGTACACCGCCCACAGGGCAAACAGACCCGCAAGCGAATAGCCGCCGATATAATACGTTCTCTCTGTCCCGGACAGGTCCTTTTTGCTATTCCCGGACACATCCATCCTGCCATCCCCGGGCAGGTGGGGTTTGTCTATGTCTGCCAGAAGCTTCAACACCTCGGACAGTGTGCTCTCCGCACCGTCTCCGAAGCTTTCGTTACCGAAAACAGCGGGCGCTTTCCAGGGAGACAGGTCGTGATTCCAGTCATTGACTTTTACAGCGATCAGGCGGAAATCTTTTCCGGAAAGTTCCCTGATCAGGGCAGCTTCATTCTCCAGCACTGCGAGGTCGTGGTCATCCGCCATCTGGACAAGCACAGTGGACGCTGCCGGATCTCCGTATTCATATACTTTCATCAGCCAGATACTCCTTCAGCACGTCCAAGCTCGCCGCAGGCACGCAGAACCTGCTGCGGTCCGTCCGGATCTCCTGCCGGACTTCTTCCAGGCCGAACCAGCGGACCTCATCGACTTCGGTCTCCTGCAGTGTCAGCGAGCTGATCTCCACACGGCCATCATACACGAAGACCTGCGTCACCTCGCTGTCCCGGAACAGCTTTCCGTGGAACACTTTTTCATACTGGTTGCGGAAGATGCCGGCAGACCTGAGCTGCTCCGGCGACGCTTCGATCCCCAGCTCTTCGGACAGTTCCCGGAGCGCAGAAGGAAGCGGCTCCTCTCCTGCAGGGATATGGCCTGCGGAGGATGTGTCGTAAAATCCGGGAAAGGATTCTTTCTCCATGCTCCGCTTCTGCAGGAGGATCTCCCAGCCGTCCCCGGATCTCCGCACGATCCAAACGTGGGCCGTGCGGTGGCGGATGCCGTCCCGGTGGGCAGCCTCCCGGGAAATGATCTCTCCGGTCGGCTTCCCGTCCCGGTCCACGATGTCAAGATATTCCATTTCCCGCCGTTACCTCACCCTCTCATGGTTCAGGATCACCACGTTCATAACCTCGACTTTCACGTCCGTCCAGACCTTTTCGACGTAATATGGTTCCGTGTTGAGATATTCGTCCAGCTGTTCCCTTCCCGGGAAGTCCATGACGAGGACCGACCCTTTCATTTTTCCTTCTTCATCCAGAAGGCCTCCGGCGCAGAGTACGCTGCCCTTGCGCTTTTTCATGTTCTCAAGGTGCCGTTCCCTGACTTCCATCCTCTTTTCAAGCATGCCCGGCCCGTCGTAAGCTGTGATCAAAAACTGCATGACTGTCTGTTCTCCTTTCAGAAAAGTCCTCTTTTACTGCCTCACTGGTTTCACTTGCAGGTATCATAGTAATCGTCGTACATGCCGAGGCAGGCGTCCATCCCGGGATTCGTGGAAAAGGCCTTTTCCAGGGTAAACGCGGACAGTAAAATCGGACATTCGCAATCCGGTTCAATCCCCGAAGTATCTGCAGCAATAAGAAGCCCCGGACACTTCACGGACCCGTTTCAGGATCCCGATCAGTTCCCTGTTGCCCAATCCTTCTATAGAATCAAGACGCCCTGTCTCCGCGAGCCGGATCAGGGTGTCCATGTCCCGGACTCCTTCTTTCTCCAGCAGTTTCCTGATCTCAGGACTGAGTCCCTCATCCTCACTCAAAGCTCTCATCGTGCACCGTCCTTAGCTGTACTATTCCCTGTTTTTTACCAGTATATCACACCTGCGGTGTCCGGAACTGACACACCTGCGGACGATGTTATTCCGACGGATCCCTGTCTTCGCAGGGGACCCCGGTCTGGCAGAGGCCGCACCCGTAGCGCGGTCTGAAGAGCTCCCTCGAACGGTCCAGGCACTGACTGCAGAGGACATGGTCTTTCCCTTTGACCGGATCGATGGCTCCGACAGGGCAGCGCACCACACAGGCACCGCACTGGATGCAGTAGTCGTAGACCCCGGTATAAGGCCGCGGATCCGGCTCAAAGGCCATGTCCGTGACGACGCTGGCGAACCGCCCGGCGATGCCCCGCTTCGTGATCAGCCCCTTCGAAAGACCAAAGGTACCGAGACCGCAGATGTAGGCAGCGTGGCGCTCCGACCAGCGGCTGCCGAAGGTCTCCGGGGTCATCTCATCGTATCCTTCGATCCCTTCCCCGTTTTTCACCGACTGCCACCGGGGATCCGCCTGAGGAACACAGACCGACGCCCCGGATTCCCGAATCTTCTCCGCAAAGGCCTGCATATACCTCCCTATAAATGCCTGCCCCTCTATGCGCGCGTAGAGCCACGGAAGCGAAGCCAGCTCCTGCTCCCGGGCATTGGAATCACGGATCTCTTTTGTGATCGGGAAAAACAGGGAGATCACCGTTTCTGCTTCCGGCAGCCACTCTCTGGGAGACATGTGCCACGGACCGATGACACCGGGCTTTTTATACAGTTCGAACAGTGGATCCTCCGCAGAAGCAAATCCGACGATTGGGGCATCAAACAGGCGGAGCCCGGTATACTCCGGGACAACATCCGCCGATGCCGGAAGCACACTTTCTCCCTGAAGATGATACAGTCCGGATATGAGAGCGCATATTTTATTTTTGTCCATAGTCAGCCACCTTTCCATGCAGCAGAAAAAAGGATATCCCTGTCATTATTGTAGAACATGTTCTGCGCCTGCGTCTACGAATCCCGGAGCTGGAAAAAGGAAAGGTCCGGACGTAAAACCGGCCCTGGAGATCACTCCGGGACCGGTATTTCTGTCAGTTGTCCCCCTGCATGGGAACAAATACTTTTTCAGCCAGGTTCATCAGTGTTTCAGAGTCCGCGTTATCTTTCATGCAGAGATTGTACACGAACCCCGGCACGATATCGACCCAGGCGATAAAGCCGGTCTTCTTGTCCAGACAGAACATGCCGCTCCTGCTCTTGATATCCGCGGTGCCCATCGCCGACCAGTTGTAATTCAGGCCTGAGATATCGAGATGCTCTGTGTCAAGTACGGCAGCGATCTCCTCCGGCTTCGCGTCGATCCCGGGATTCGACGGGACCCAGTCAGTGGACTGTGCCCTGAGATACGCGGTTTGACCGTCCAGTGTAAAATCCATTTCCGCAATGGGCTTGTCAGTGGAAGCCAGAAGAACATGATAAGACACGTTCTCCGCCCCCTCCGGGGCCGGCAGGTCGATCCCCGTCTTTTCCACCACCTCTTCATAAGTGATGTTGTGCAGCGCGTCCTCTACGGCGGCTGCCGTCGGTTCCGCTTTCTCCTGCTTCGGCTTCCCGCACGCCGAAATACCTGCTGCGATGCAGAGGCCAAGAAGCAGGACAGTTATGATCTTTTTGTTCACCATTGATGTCTCCTTTTCTGTATTTGTAATTATTCAGCACCCCGGAAAAAATGAGTGAAATATGAACGGGGAGCTTGCTCACCGGGCAGATTTTGCTCATTTTTTCCAGGTGGCCAAGGAGCGAAGCTCCTGTGACCACCGACAACGAGGGATGCAAAGCATCCCGAGTCCGGGGTGCTGAACAATTACTTGTATTTTATTCCTCCTCACGCGTGAGTGAGCTTCCCCGCGATGGCGCAGGCCGCGGCAGTCTTCGGGGAGGCGAGATAGATCTTCACCTTCGAGGTCCCCATGCGGCCCAGGAAGTTCCGGTTGTTGGTGGCGACCACCACCTCATTGTCCGTGAGGATCCCGCCGGTGCGTCCGCAGCAGAGACCGCAGGAGGGGTGGGTGATGATGGCGCCTGCCTCGGAGAGAATGTCCAGAGTGCCGTTATCCAGGGCTTCCTTCCATACCTTCCGGCTTGCGGGCGTCACGATCAGCTTCAGGAAGGGCGCGACCTTTTTCCCCTTCAGGATTTCGGCGGCGGCCATCAGATCCTCCAGTCTGCCGTTGGTACAGGACCCGAGGAACACCTGGTCAACAGCCACGTCCCCCGATGCAGTGATCTGATCCACCGGCTGCACGTTGTCCACGTTGGAGGGTACCGCCATCACCGGGACAAATTCCTCTGCCCGGTACTCCATCACCCGGTCATAGACCGCGTCCTCATCTCCGAAGAGGCTCTTCTGGTAGTCGTCCAGACTGATCCCGCAGTACTCCTCTGTCTTTTCGTCCGGCGTGAACAGCGCGCCCTTGGCGCCTGCCTCAATGGCCATGTTAGACATGGTCGTCCGGGAAGAATTCGACATTTCTTTCACCGTGCTGCCGCAGAATTCCAGGATCTTGTAGGTGGCGCCGGCAGCAGTCAGGTCCCCGATGATCTTCAGGATCACATCCTTGGACATGACGTTCTCCGGCAGCTTCCCTTCGATCTTTACTTTGATCGTGGCCGGCACGCGGATCCAGAGCTCTCCTGTTCCAAGGATCCCCGCCATCTCAGTATAGCCGATGCCGGTGGAAAAAGCGCCTACACATCCGTAGGTCGTGGTGTGACTGTCCGTGCCGAACACCACATCGCCCGGCTTCACATGGCCCGCCTCCGTCATCAGCTGGTGGCAGATGCCGTCGGACCGGTGGAGGTTCTTCTCCGGCAGCCCCTGCTCCGCCGCGAAATCACAGCTGATCCTGTAGGCCCTGGTGTCGTCCACCTGGCTTGCCGGCACAAGATGGTCGCAGATCACCACCACCTTCTCCGGGTCCCAGACCTTTTTGAACCCCATCTCCTGAAACTTCGAGACGATAAACGGCATCATGATGTCGTCGCACATCACCTGGTCCACCTTCACCGTCACGATATCCCCGGGCTTCACGTCCTTCCCTGTATTGTGCGCGATGATCTTCTCAATAATCGTTTTTCCCATGTTCTCTCTGCTCCTCCGCGTCAGCCTTCCAGACCGTTCCTCTTCCGCATGGCCTTCACAAGGCCCCCGGCGTCCAGGATCTCCATCAGGTTCTCCGGCAGCGACACGATCTTGTATTCTTTCCCGCCGCACTCGATCTTCTCGTTGACTGTCACCGTGATCTCGTCACCTTCCTTTACCTGGTCCGCGAGTTCTTCGTTCTCGATCAGCAGGAGTCCGTTGTTGATGGCGTTCCGGAAAAAGATCCGGGCGTAGCTCTTCGCGATGACGCAGCGGATGCCCAGCGCCTTCACCACCTCCGGCGCCTGTTCCCGTGAGGAGCCGCAGCCGAAGTTGCTACCCGCCACAATGATGTCCCCCGGCCGGATCTTCGCCGCCAGCTCCGGACGGAGAGGGGAGAACGCGTAGGGCTTCATCTCATCTATCGTTTTAAACGCAAGGTACTCTGTGGGCATGATGATGTCCGTATCGATATCATCCCCCAGGAGCCATACCTTTCCTGTAAACTTTTCCATTTCTCTCTCCTTTTTTCATCTAAACCGGCAGATCTGCTCTGCGGCATATACCTGTCAACAGCCCCGGGCTGCATGCATATAACATACAGCGGAATCTTTACTGCAGAACTCACAGCCTGCTCAGCGGCAGGACCTGAACTGCAGGCACATGCCTGCGCCGGAGCGTTTCACAAGCAGCGCGGCGCCGCGGCGGCGACCACGGTCTGATGGAGCCCGAAGCGGCGTCCGCATCGCTGCGCAGTGAAACCGACAGAGCAGGCTCTGTGTCCTGCAGGACAGGTCTGCCGCATGGCAGGCCCTGCATTCCGCAGGGCAGGTCTGTCGTTATTTACAGCGTATCTGCCGTCGCGATCTCTCCCTTCACGGCGCTGGCGGTGACTGTCGCGGCGCTGGCGAGGTACACGAAGGAATCCTTGTGTCCCGCCCGGCCCTTGAAGTTCCGGGTGCCCGTGCTGATCAGCGTCTCGCCCTCTCCGATCACGCCCTGGCAGGAACCCCAGCAGACAGAACAGTTCGGGTTCATGATGATGGCTCCGGCATCCATGAAGATGTCCAGCAGCCCTTCCTTCGCGGCCTGCTCATAGACGGAGCGGCTGGCCGGCACCACCAGGAAGCGCACGCCGGGAGCTACCTTCCGTCCCTTGATCAGTTCGGCGCCGATCCTGAGTTCTTCGATGCGCCCGTTGTTGCAGGAGCCGAGGAAAGCCTCGTCGATATGGGTCCCCGCGCACTCCCTCGCGTTGACCACGTTGTCCACGAAGTGCGGCTTCGCGACCACCGGGGTGATGCCGGAGAGATCTACCTCGTATTCCTCCGCGTAGACCGCGCCTTCATCCGGCGCGAACACATGCTTCGGAGCTCTTCCGTGCTCTTTCAGGTATGCGAGGGTGAGGTCGTCCACTTCGCAGAGCCCGGTCTTCGCGCCCGCTTCCACGCAGAGATTGCAAAGGCACATGCGGTCGGACATGCTGAGGGTGTGAAGTCCCTCACCGCCGAACTCCATCGCCTTGTAGTTGGCGCCGTTGGCGCCGATACGGCCAATGATGGTCAGGATCAGATCTCTGGCGGAGACGCCCTCCGGAAGTTTCCCGGTCAGGTTGAAGCGGAGCGTCTCAGGGACAAGGACCCAGGAGGTGCCTGTCACCATGGCGTAGAGATAGTCCGTGCAGCCGACTCCCGTACCGAAGGCGCCCAGGGCGCCGTAGGAGCAGGTGTGGCTGTCCGCGCCGAAGATCAGCTCGCCCGCAGTGACGTGCTTCTCCATCATCACCTGGTGGCATACACCCTCGCCCTCATAGAAGGTGATGCCGTGCTTCTTCGCGAAATCGCGCATCTTCTTCTGGGACGCCGCTGTCTTCACGGAATCGCAGGGGATGTTGTGGTCCACGATCCACACAAGCTTTGAAAGATCGGCGATCCGCTGGTGCTTCAGGCCTTCGAACATCCCCACGGTGAGGTGGGTGGTGCCGTCGTTGGACATCAGCCGGTCCAGCTCCACCGTCTCGATATCGCCCGCGCGCACAGCTTTCTTCCCGGCCGCTGCCGCGACGATCTTTTCTGCGATGGTCAT
>Ga0256404_1001127_pt1 | contig 67002 bp, 105 predicted proteins | sample RumenRJG_01DNA_FD_185990 | JGI IMG/M metagenome (GOLD analysis project Ga0256404, IMG submission 185990) | Bovine rumen microbial communities from Lethbridge, Alberta, Canada - RJG_01 | ecosystem: Host-associated > Mammals > Digestive system > Stomach > Rumen | place: Canada: Alberta... | reverse complement strand
GGTGAGCCTCAAAGTCAGTTTATATTGTGCTTGAAAGAACCTAATAAAGTTAGTGAGCAGTTGAGTGAAAATAAGGCTGATAGGATTTATAATGAATTATCAGGTAAAGTAAAAAAATATGGTAATGTTTTGTATGATATGAATAAAAATATGTCAGCAGGTACATTTTGGGAAAACATTAAAAATATGGTTGAATGGGGAGATGAAGTTTGTAAGATTGATAATGCAGGATATTGGATTTCTAGCGGTGCTGATTTGGTAAAGAAATTTGCAGAATATTGTGAGAGCAGGAATGTTCAGATTTCCCCGACCACTGTAGATGTTCAGCGTTCTTTGCAGTGTTTTGCTCCTTTTGCTTGGTTTGTGAAAGAGGCTTGTGCAGAACATAATATTGATTCAAGAATTGTTAATTGTGGTACAGTTGATGAATTGAGGGGTTTGAAAAATCAGAAAAAGAAAATTAAGTTAGATGATTTAATTTTTTAATGCTGATTCTATAATTTAAAAGAAAGATTTATTGCAGGTAGATTGAAATAATGCGTAGGGAAAAACTCAACACATTTAATGAAAGGGATTTATTGATTAGCCTGATAACCTCAGACAAGTTCTGTCGTGAGGTTGCTCCAATCCTTAATTCAAGCCTTGCTGAATGTGCAGATAAATCTGATATGATTGATTGTTATAAAAAAATTAACATTTGATGACATAAATAAGGTGGTGTTTTAATGACAGAAAATGAGTTTATGTTGCAGGATAGAATTGCGAAAATAAAGTCAATAAATCAGATGTATGATTTAGAAAATAATGCATATGTAGCATTTTCAGGTGGAAAAGATTCAACTGTGGTTCATCATCTTATAGATATGGCACTACCAAACAATCAGATTCCAAGAGTGTATTTTAATACAGGGATTGAATACAAAGCAGTATTTGATTATGTAAAGAAACTTGCGGAAAAAGACAAGAGAATCATTATTGTCAATTCTGGGGTAAATATAAAGGATATGCTTAATAAAGTGGGTTATCCTTTTAAGAGCAAAGAACACAGTTTGTATTTATCTACGTTCCAAAATAGCGGAACTACAAAAACGGTGAACAGGTATCTAAATAGAGGTGGCAGATTTGAATGTCCAGAAAAATTAAAATATCAGTTCACAAATGATTTCAAGATTAAAGTATCAAACAAGTGTTGTTTTGAACTTAAAAAGAAAATAGCGGAGAAGTGGAGCAAAGAAAACGGAAAGACAATTACTATTACAGGGATGCGACAAGGCGAAGGTGGACTAAGAGGAACGCTGAAAGGTTGTGCGGTTTTTGCAGATGATAAATGCAAAGAACTTAAAAAGTTTCACCCATTGTTTCCCTGTGATGAAAACTTTGTAAATGAGTTTATAAAGCGGAATAATATCGAGTTATGCGAACTGTATTATCCACCTTTTAATTTTGAAAGAACTGGTTGCAAGGGTTGTCCGTATAATCCAAAGTTGCAGGAACAATTGATGATTATGACCAATTTATTACCTGCTGAAAGGAAACAGTGTGAAATGATTTGGAAACCTGTTTATGATGAATATCGCAGAATTGGTTATAGATTAGAAAAAGAGGATGAATTCAAATTATTTAATATTTGAATCCTAGAATAAATTGAGGATAAAATGCGTAGGGAAAGATTGAATACGCTGAATGAGCGTGATTTACTTATTGGAATTATCGTTTCCGATAAGTTTTGCAGGGAAATTGTTCCCGTTCTTAATCCTAGATTATTGCAGGTTGAATATGCAAGAATTATTGCGGGTTGGGTAAAAGAATTTTATAACAATTTTAAGAAAGCACCTGAAAAAGATATTCTTAAATTATACCGTGCAAGGTGTGAAGAAATTTCTGATGAGGCTTTGCAGGATAATGTTTTAACCTTTATTCAAAGGCTTGATAAAGATTATGATTCAGTAAGTCAATTCAATGTTGATTTTGCCTTGCAGGAGGCAGTGAATTATCTTAAAAAATTACAGTTGCAGAATTTGAATGCAGATATTGATGCTTATTTAACAAGCGGTGATGTTAGTAAGGCTGAAAATCTCATAACGAAATTCAGGGGTGTGGAAAAAGAAAGCGGTAAGTCTGTAAGTGTGCTTGGTAATTCTGATGCACTTGTAAGTTCATTCACAAAAGAAGATGATTTATTGCTTGAATTCAAAGGTGCTTATGGTGCGGTTATTGGCAAGGTACATAGGGAAGATTTTATCGCTTTTCTTGCACCGATGAAGAGGGGCAAGTGCCTAAGTTATGGGACTAAAATTCTTATGGCTGATGGTTCAATTAAAGAAGTTCAGGATATTGTAAAGGGTGACAAATTAATGGGTGTTGATTCTACTGCTAGAAATGTATTATCAACAACTAGGGGTCATGCTGAAATGTTCCGTGTAACTTCTAACGTGAATCCATTGTGCAAGAATAAGAAACCTGATATTGATTTTACTTGTAATGGCGACCATATTCTTGTTTTGAAGAATGCTTGGGAGCGTGAAAAATCTGAAATTAAAGAGATTAGAAAAGATGGTCATAAAAACGGTGAATTTACAAAATACAATGAAAATAATTTGTTGAAACAAGAAGAAATTGAAATTTCAGTTTATGATTATTTGAAACTTTCAGATTATCAGAAAAAAAGATTAAAGTTGTTCAGGGTGAAGTGTGATTATGACGAGAAATTGCATAAAGTATCACCATATATGCTTGGTGCGTGGCTTGGTGATGGAACTTCATGCAGGGCTGATATAACGACTACTGATTTGGAAATTATTGAGCGTTGCAAGTCTGAATGTCTGAATACCCATGATGAAGTAAGTGTTTCTGAGGATAAAAGGAATGGGGTTAAAACAATCACTTTTAAGCGTGGTGAAAATGACCATTCCGTTATGCTTACAGAATTAAAGAATTTGGGTTTGCTTAATAACAAGCATATTCCCGATGATTATTTGATTGATTCTGAGGAAAACAGGCTGGATTTGCTTGCTGGAATTGTTGATACAGATGGATATGCGTCAAAAGACGGTAAATGTATAGAAATTCACTTGATGAATGAAAGATTGGCAAATGATGTCAAAACTCTATGTCAGCAATTAGGATTTAGAACAACTTTTAATGAAAAGTGTAAAAATTATAAGGGAATGTATGTTGAAACAAATGGGTGGAAAAAATCTTGGATTATCAAGATAACGGGTGAATTGTCAAAAATTCCTTGTTTGCTTGAAAGAAAAAAATTAAAGGATTCAAAGAAGTATTCTTCATTGAATAACACTTTTTCATTCAAAATTGAATCAGTTGGTGAAGATGATTATTACGGTTTTGTTCTTGATGGTGACCATAAATTTTTGCTTGCTGATACAACGGTATCTCATAATACTTGGGCATTGATTGATGCGGGTGTTACCGCAATGATGAATGGTCTGAAAGTTTTACATTGTTCACTTGAAATGTCTGAATCGCAAATGTTGAAAAGATATTGGACTTGTATGAGTGGGCAGGTGAATGAAGACAAAGAATTGGATTATCCATATTTTGAATCTGATGGTGATAAATGGACTGTTGAGCATAAGACGATTAGTAGAAAGGCAGTTGATATTTCAGAAATTCAGAAAAAGCAGAAACAATTAAAAAGAATGTTCAGGGGTGGTGACATAAGGGTTCTTGCCGTTCCTGCTTATTCTGAAAGTGTTGAAATGCTTGATATGGATATTGAAAATCTTGTGCAGAATGATGGTTATGTTCCTGATGTAATTATTGTTGATTATGCTGATATTATGATGCCTAGTGAAAAAGGTGATTATAGAAATCAGATTGACGGTATTTGGAAAAGGCTTAGGGGTATGGCACAAAAAAGAAAGTGTGTTGTATTCACTGCATCGCAATCAGGAAGAGCGAGCATCGGTAAGAATGTAGATGCAACGGACATAGCCGAGGATATTCGCAAACTTGCCCATGTTACAAGCATGGTCTCACTTAATCAGACTGAAATTGAAAAGAAAAATGGTATTTTAAGGCTGAAACAATTGGCGGTTCGTGAGGGTGAGCAGGAATTCAGGCAGGCAGTATGTACACAATGTTTTGGAATTGGTCGTATCATCACTGATAGCAGGTTTGATAATGAATGTGAAATTGAACTTGAAGAAGATGATGAAGATAAATACACTGGTGATAGGAGTAAGAAAAAATGACAGATTCAGAAAGAATGCAAATTAAAGGTGCGTTGTTGAAATGTGCTGAGGAAAACAAAAACAAGATTACACCAACTTGTTGCGTTGTTGTTTCAAGTGTATGTAAGAGTGCAGTTGAAAGAATTACTGAATTGGAAGATTTGCTTGAAAAAGTAAAGCAAGGGAAAATGAAATGGGTTGATTACAATGCAGGTGAAGATTGTTATGAAGATGAACATAAAGGGCATTGGGAGGAAATAAAATAAAATGAGTTTGATTGAAAAAGATGTTTATGTTGATGTGTGTGGTGTTCCTTTTCTTTATAAGGAAGTAGAAAGCAATTCAAGAACTGATGTTTCAATGGGCAGGAGTGATTCAAAAATGGCAGTTATAACGATAAATCAGGATATGCCAAAAGAAATGAAAGAATCAATTTTGATACATGAGTGGATTCATGCAGTTTTGGATTGTGGTGGATTGGGTGAATTATCAAATAATGAGCAGATGGTTTGTTTACTGCAAAATGAGTTATATCGTGCAGGGTTTAGGGTAAAAGCAATGGTGGTGAAAAAATAATGGAAATTAAAGGTAAAGTGCATTGTTTCTTTGAACAATCAGGAACATTCAAAAATGAATTCAAGAAATTGGGAATTGATGCAATGGATTATGATATTCAAAACAATTTTGGTGAAACTGATTTTGTTATGGATTTATTTTCAGAAATTGATAAAGCATATAGGGGGGGGGCAATCCGTATTTGATGAGATAAAAAGTGATGATTTGATTGTTGCTTTTTATCCTTGCATTTATTTTTGTGCTATGTCACAAACGGCATTTTATCTTACAAATGTAAATTATAGATGTTTAACTGTTAGGGAAAAAATTGAAAAGATTTTGGAAAGGTCTGATAACCGTAAAGAATATTTTGATAGGTTGGTGAAATTTGTTGCAGTATGCTTAGATAAAAATATCAGAATGGTTTTTGAGAATCCGTGGAGTGAACAAACTTTTCTTAAAGGTAATTTTTTGAAAGCACCTGATGTTGTTGATATGAATAGAATGGAGCGTGGTGATTATTTCAAGAAACCTACGGCTTATTGGTTTTGGAATTGTGAACCTACAAACGGATTTAGTTATCAGAAAGATAAAGAGCAAAAAATAATAATGAAATGTAAAATGGCAAGTAGAGCGGGCTTGTGTTCAGAAGAAAGGTCTATGATAAGTTCAGATTATGCAAGAAATTGGATTTGTGATTTTGTGCTAGGAAAGCAACAAGATTATTTTGATTCACCATTATTTGATTTGTGATTGAAAAGGCACTGAATAAAATCAGTGCCTTTTTTTTATTTTAAATTCCTATAATTAAGGTATAGGAGTTATTGATGATTAAAAGCATTGAACTTAAAAATATTCAATCACATGAAAATACAAGGCTTGATTTTGATAAGGGAATAAATGTAATTGTTGGTTCATCTAATAATGGTAAATCAGCAATTCTTAGAGGCTTGTATTGGGCAAGATATAACAGACCTTTGGGAATTGATACACTTGCAAGTCATTGGGCATTGAATGATAAAGGTGATTTGAAAAGTGAAATGACAGTTACAGTTGAAAATGATTTTGGCACTGTAACAAGAAAAAGAACTAAAAATGATAATCAGTACATTGTGAATGGTAAGGTGCTTGATGTTGTAAAATCTGATGTTCCTGCTGAAGTGGAGCAGGCTTTGTGTTTATCTGATACCAACATTCAGAAACAACTTGATGAGCCTTTTCTTCTTTCAAAATCTAGTGGTGAAGTTGCAAAATATTTTAATAAGGTTGTAAGGCTTGATGTTATTGATAGGGTTTTAACTAATGCTGAAGCAACAAGAAGAAAAACACAAAATGATATTAAAAATGTTCAGGCACAAATTAAAGATTGTGAAGATAAGTTGCAGGCTTTTGAATGGCTTGATGATGCTGAAATATTGATTGAAAAATATGAGCGTGTTTCAAACCGTAAAAATCAGATTGAAAGTGATGTAATGTTTCTTGAAAAATCACTATCAGATTATGAATCCTGCTCAGAAAGAATTTTTGATTTGGAAAAGCAGAAGAAGTTGGTTGCTGAGGTTGAGGAATGGATGCAGAGGTCTACGGAGTTAGGCGAGCAGGTCGCTCAGTTGGCTGAAAGCATTGATGAATTTGAAAGTATAAAGGAATATCCTGATTTTACTGAAGAAAAGAAACTTATTGCAAAAATTGAAAGTTTTAATACAGATGAATTGGAAGTAAAAGTTAAGGATTTGGAACAATCAATTTATAATTATGGAATTCAGGAAATGCACATTGAAAACAGTGTGGCAGATATTAAGTGTTTGCAGGAGCAATTACCTGCAATTTGTCCTTTGTGCGGTAATCCTATGAATATATGCAAGGGAGGCAAACATGAAAAAGCATAGTGGAAATACGGGAAGAATTCTTGAATATCTCAAGGAAAATAAGAGCATAACTTCAATGGAGGCTTTTGAAAAATTTGGTGCAACAAGGTTATCAGCAATAATTTATACGTTGCGTAATGAAGGTTATGTTATTCAGAATGTTGAAAGAAATTCAGAAAACCGATTTGGGGATAAGGTAAGATTTGTTGAATATAAATACATAGGGGAAATTGCCTGCAATTTGTCCTTGTTGTAATAGACCAATTGAAATGGACGAATGGAAAATTTTTTGAGGGGAAGGTGAAATGACAGAGGAAAGTTTAAGAAAAGAAGCTACAAACACTATACAGTGGAAATGTACATCTATGATAGATAGACCGATTTTTGTAAACGGTTATATTACGGGAGCATTGCCTAGGGAAGAAAGTCTTGAATATGCAAAGACAATTATTCAAGACTTGCTTAACAATTCTGACGAATACGCAAAGCAGAGGGCAATGGATTGGTTGAATAAGGAGTAATTATGAGAGCGATAATAACGGCAGATTGGCACATAAGGGCAACAAGACCTCGTTGCAGGGTTGACAATGACTGGTTGGAAACACAAAGACAAGCATTAAGGCAGATACTTAAAATATCTGAAGATAAGGATGCTCCAATAATGGTAGTTGGTGATATATTCCATTCTAATTCAGATACAAGTTTTGAATGTATAAGTATGGTGCAGAAATTGGCTGATTGTGCAGGCGGTTTGTATATTCTTGCTGGTAATCACGACTTGCCATATCACAATTCAGAAAATCTTGATAAATCAGCAATTGGGGTTCTTTTTAATAGTGAAAACATATTTAAGATTGAAGATTATTCTGATGAATTTTCAGCGGGTAATTTTGATGAAGAAAGATTGGAAATGCCTTATATGTTCATTCACACTTTGACCATCCCGCAGGAAGACAAACCCGACTTTGTAGATTGCGAGACTCCTGAATCCCTGCTTGAAAAATACCCGACCGCAAAATGGATTTTTACGGGTGACTATCATCATAACTTTCATTATGAAAAAAAGGGTAGACACGTTGTAAATAGCGGTTGTTTGCTTAGGCAGGCAAGCGATATGAAAGATTATCAATGCGGGGTTTATTTTGTTGATACAGATAAAAATATTGTTGAGTTTATTCCTATAATTGATAATGAAGATTTAATAGATGATTCATACATTTTGCAGGAAAATCAGCGTAATGAAAGGATTGAATCTTTTGTGGATAAATTAAAAAAGACAAAAGGTGTTTCACTTGATTTCCTTGCGAATGTTGAGGCGATGATGAAGCGTAATGATTTTGAGCCTGAATTAAAGGAAGTTGTAGAGGAATTGTTGGAGGTATAGACGTATGAAAACAAAAATAAAATATAGTAAATGTCTTACTGAATTATATTCGTTATATAATAATTTGGATAAAAATGACATTAAATTTTTGCAAAAAGAAAGTGGGCTTGATTTTGAAATTTGCAGACAAATGATTTTTAGTCAAAAATTGGCTGAGATTGAGCGGTGTTCTCTTTGTGATGATGTTGATGTTAAAACTGTTATTGGTGCAATTAACGGAATATTTAGTGCTGATTTATTGGGAAAGTCGCTTCATATTTTTGTGGAAACTGAAAATCTTTTGACATTTTTGGAAAATTTAAATGTGAAAGATTTAGAAGGAATTAAAAAATATATTAGCGATAATTCAGAAACTGTCTTTATTGCTGATACTGAAAAAAAGATTGCTAAAGAAAAAAAGCAATTTGTAATTTGTTTACATTTACCTAATACGGATAAAGGATATACATTTTCGGTTTTTGTTGAAGATGATGATACTTTAACACTTGATTATATTGAGGGGATAAATTATGCACAGATAAATAGTTCAAATGATTTTCTTAAAAATCCAAAGTCTGATGTTGATGAAATGGATTTGAAAGTTTGGCAGTTAATGTTGAATACAATAATGTATATGGAATGTTTTCCAGATTGTGTTAGAAACGGATTACCTAAAGGATTTATTTCAAATAGTTATAAATCTAAAAAGTTTATTTTATCAGCTAATGATGTTGTTAAGGAAAATGTAAAATTATCAAGTAGTGGTTATACAGTTACACCTCATTTTAGAAAAGCACATTTTAGATATTGTGGAAGTAGTTACTATAAAAAAGCAAAGGGTAAATTTGTATTTATTCATGGAACAATGGTTAATTCAAAGAATGTTAAAACTTTGATAGAAGAATTTGAATCTGAAAATCTATAATAAACAGTGAGGTGTAAATGTGAAAATAGTTGATGTATATTGTTCGGATATTCAGAAACGAACTAAAAAATTACTTAAAAAGATTTTCGGTTATCGGACAATTGCTGATGGTCTTGAAGAAAGAAAGCATTGCAGGAAATTGATTGAAAATTGTACTGAAAAAAATATAAACGAAGTTGATTTTGAATCAATTAAAAAATGTAAACTTTGCGAAGTATACGCAAAATATAGAACTTTGAACAAGGTTCTTGAATTATATCTTGAATCTGTATGTTTACAGAAATTTACAATAAAGGAGTTGGAAGAATATGGAACTAAAAGAAGTAGAAAGAATTAAGGATTTGATTAATAAGAATGAGATTGAAAAGGCTAAGGCTCAGGGTGTAAAAGAAAGTATTAAAAAGCAGTGGAAAGAAAAATTTGGCACTGATGATGTTGAAGAAATAAAAGGTAAGTTGCAGGAAATGCAGGGTGAACTTGATAATTCAAATAAGCGTTTGGAAACTTTAAGTAACAAACTTTTTGATTCATATGATTGGGACAAACTTGAAGAAGAATTGGGAGCATAAAATGTTGGACTTGAATAAATTGTGTAAAGTAACGTTAAATAATGCTAATTTGAGAAATAAAAATGGTGGGCATATTAAGACCGATACAAGAAGTATGCTGAAACACACTGCAACTGAAGTTATTGAGGCAATGGAGGCATATACTGCTTATACCTATGAAATGGATAATTTTCAAAAACCTCATTTTGAATCAGAACTTGCTGATATAATTTGTTGTTGCCTTATTATTGCGGGAAAAGAAAACATTGATATTGAAAAAGCAATTTTGGGTTGTATTGAAAAGAATCGTAAAAGAGCTGAAGGTGTTGGTGATAAATTATGATGGATATAAACAGAGTAAAACAATTGTTCCTGCAATCTAAGGGAATGAAAAAGCAGATTAAAAATAACCTTATTCAGAATAAAACAACACTCGATAATCTTAATAATAGAATTAAGTTGTTGGAGCAGGCTCAGGCATTCTTGCAGAAAGTGGCACAAGATACACAATCACAATTGAAATTTCAGATTGAAGATATTGTAAATCTTGCACTTGAAACTTGTTTTCCAAATGAATATGAATTTCAGTTACAGTTTAATATTGCAAGGGGTAAAACTGATGCTGAATTAGTTTTCCTATCACAAAAAACGGGCAGACCAATTGACCCTATGAATGCCAGCGGGGGCGGGGTAGTAGATGTTACTTGTTGGGCATTAAGGTTGGCTAGTTATGTTTTATCATCAAATTGTGATAATGTGATGATACTTGATGAACCTATGAAATTTGTAAGTAAAGATTTGATGAGTAGGGTTTGTGAAGTTGTTAGGCAGTTATCTACAAAACTCGGACTCGAAATAATTATGGTCACACATGAGAATCAATTTATTGATATAGCGGATAGGGTTTTTGAAGTAAAGAAAAATATAAAAGGTGTTTCAAGCGTTTGTGTAAGAGGAAACTGATGTTTTATATTTATTGTATAACAAACAATATTAATGGGAAAACATATATAGGGCAAAGAAAGTGTCCTGCTAATAAAACACCTGAAACAGATAAATATATGGGTTCAGGTTGTAAATTAAAACTTGCTAAAGAAAAGTATGGGTTAGAAATTTTTTCAAAAGAAATTTTAGCAATTACAGAAACAAAAGAAAATGTAAATATTTTGGAAAAAGTTTTCATTGCTTTATGTCGTGGTGAAGGTAAAGCAGAATATAACATTTCAGCAGGTGGTGATGGTGGAATTGGTTGTGGCGAATTAAACCCGTTTTATGGTAAGCATCATAGTGAAAAGACTAAAAAGTTATTATCTGAAAAATGTGCTAATTATGGTTCTAAAAATGGATTTTATGGGAAAAAGCATAGTGAAAGAACAAAATTAAAAAATAGGAATGCCCATTTAGGAAAAATACCTTCAGATTTAGCAAGATTGCACATGAGTCAATCTCAAAAGGGTAGAAAACATAGTGAAGAAACTAAAAAGAAAATATCTGAATCGGCAAAAGGCAGGGTTTTTTCAAAAGAGCATATTGAAAATTTGAAAAAATCACATAAAGGGCAAGTTGCTTGGAATAAAGGGGTGAAGTTGAATGCAGAACAAAGGAAAAATGTTGGTAGAAAGAAAGGTTGTATTCCGTGGAATAAAGGTATAAAAAAGAATAATTTACCTTTATTTGAATAAAACTACTTGACTTTTAATATAAATTGATTTATAAAATAATCATATTGTAGATTTGGAGGATATGTATGGATATGTTTGATAAGTATGTCAGACTTATTAGAAAAACGGCAGGTAATTATGCAAGATTGTATAAATTACCTTATGAAGATGTTGAGGCTCAGGCATTCTTGATTTATTGTGAAACCCTTGAAAAGTATGATATTTCAAGTGGTGTGCAATTTATCACTTTTTTGTATGTTCGTCTGAAGTCATTGGGTGATTATTGCAAGGCAGAAATTAAAAGAAAAAAGTTTGTGATTTATGGTGCTGAATATGATTTGGAAGTTGATGAAAAAACTGAAAGTCTTAAAGTGAAGGATTTTTTGGCAGTTGCAAAAGAAATGCTTACGATTGAGGCTTATGATGTTTTGAATTGGCTTGTGAGTTTTGAATGGAATGATGAAAACAATGTTTATTCCTGCAAACCCACTATTGCAAGGGTTATGAAGAAATTTCATTATAGCAGGCAGAAAAGTATAAGGTTGTGGGAAGAAATTAAAACATTTTGGAATTCTGATGGCTATGCTTTGTATGCGTAATTTTTATTGACTTTAAGCAGGTGGTCGATTGTTTATTTTTAACTTTTGACCACCTTTTTTTTATTATGGGGTTATAAATGGTTATCTATGATGGTGAAAGGTTGTGTGTGCAATTAACTAAAGGTAAGGATTTTAGGGTTGTTCTTGATATAGCAAAAGAATCAGAATATTCAGAATATTTATCTAATGTTAATATTTTCTGTTTACCACCAACTAGGAGGAATGCGTTGAAACTGTTTGAGGCAGGTTATCCATTTGATGAATCAGCAAAGATATTTTTGAAAGATAAAGTAAAAAAAGAAATAGATTGTGGTTATAAAATACCTGAATCTTTATATCCTTTTCAGAAAGAAGGTGTAAAACAATTATTATCAGATGATAAGAATTACTTATTGGCTGATGAAATGGGTTTGGGTAAAACAGTTCAGGCTTGTGTTTATTTGGCACTAAAAGAAAATAGTTTGCCTGCACTTGTTATTTGCCCTGCAAGTTTGAAACTGAATTGGGCAAGGGAAGTTGAGAAGTGGAGCGGAGTGAAGACCTACATAATTAGTGGCAGGATGCCTGAAAGACTCTCTGATGAATTTTTGAAGAAATATCCCGTTTGGATTGTAAACTATGATATTTTGGGTAGTGAAGATAAGGCAGAAAAAGAGGCTGAATTAGCAAGGCAGAAAAAGTGCAAGGAAAAGAAAGAACCTTATAAAAAGAAAATCCTCAAAGTTTATGGTTGGTGTGATGAAATAAATAATCACACTTTTAATACAATTATTGCAGATGAAGTTCAGTATATTGCTGAGCCTGAAACAATCAGGTCTAGGGCAGTTCAGCAGATTTGTGATAATAAGGCAAAGAAAATATTTTTGAGTGGTACACCTTATGAAACAAGAACAAGTCAATTTTTCACCTGCCTAAATATCCTTAATAAGAAATTATTTCCTAGCAGATGGGCATATTTAATGCGGTATTGTGACCCTATTAAGACTTATTTTGGTTGGCAGTTTAATGGATTATCTAACGCTGATGAATTACACCAAAAGATAAGCAGATTTATGATAAGAAGATTAAAGAAAGATGTTCTAACACAATTACCACCTAAAAACAGAATAATTGTTCCAATGGCAGTGAGTGAGAAAGAACGCAAACAGTACAATGATGTAGATGCGGACTTCCTAGATGCAATCTCAAGAGGTGAAACAAATGCCCTGCAAAGATTGGCACAATTAAAGCGGGCTAGTTTTGAAGCAAAAAGAAATGCGGTTTTGCAATGGATAAAGGATTATTTACAGATAAATGATAAGTTGGTTGTTTTTGTTTATCATAAGGCAACTTTTGATTTTATGCTTGATACTTTTAAGGGTGTTTCAGTTGGAATAAATGGCGGAACAAAAGTTGAAGATAGGCAGAAAAATATTGATAGATTTCAGAATGATGAAAAAATTAAATTATTCGTTGGGCAGATAAAGGCTTGTGGTGCAGGAATTACATTAACTGCAAGTAAGGCGACCTGCTTTATTGAATTTGGGCAGACTTGTGTTGAAGTTGAACAAGCGGAAGACCGTGTACACCGTATAGGGCAAAAGGCTGATTCTGTTATGGCTTATTATCTTATTCTTGAAGATAGTATTGATGAAGATATAATTGAAATATTGAATACTCATAATAAGGATATGAAAAAAGTATTAAATAATGAAGATGATGCGGTTATGTTTGATATTGGTGATATGGATAAAGATATTTTGAAAAGATACAAGGAAAGAAAGGGATTGAAATGAGGAAGTTTTTAATAAGGAATTAAATGAAAAGCACCGAGTAAAATCGGTGCTTTTTTTTATCTCAATTTCTATAATTAAAGTATAAACAATGATAATGGAGGAATGACAGATGGTTGTTCAGAAAAAAGCACTGATGGAAAGTCTTAAAATGGCAATGCCTGGTATTGAAACGGGGAATTCAACTTTATCGGGTGCAGATGCCTTTATTTTCCATTCAGGCAGGATTTACAGTTACAATGATTTGATTTCAGTTGCAGTGCCAATTGAGCAGGCGGGATTGGTTGAAGAATCAATTGAGGGTGCAGTTCATGCAGATGAATTCTTTAAGGTTATCAGCAAATTCCCTTCAGATGAAATTGAATTTGAAGTTGCCGAGAAAAAATGGGTTTTGAAAAATGGTAAGGCAAAGGCTGAATTAACCCTGATGGAATTTGAATATCAGACAAGACTTGAAGGTGTTGAGCCTGCTGAAGATTGGGTTGATTTACCTGAAGATTTTGCAGATGGACTTGGAACTTGTTTAATGCAGAATAACAAAACACCAATGGCAGGAATTGCAGTAAAGGGTGCAACAATGTATTCAACTGATGGATGGCAGGTAAATAAATATGACTTCAAAGATGTTGATTTATCTGAATTTTGGTTGTCTGATAAATCCGTTGCTGAATTGCTTAAAGTTGGAAAATTGACTTCAGTTCAGTTGAATGGAAATTGGGTTCATTTTAAGTCTGTAAATGAAACAGTTTTTAGTGTAAAAACCCTGCAATTTAACAAATTCCCGCTTGAGGCAATTGAAAAGGTTCTTGCCATATCTGATGATAAGGAAAGTGGATTGCATGGAAAATTCCCGCTTGAAATGTTTAATGCAATTGACCGTGCAGTGCCATTCAGTATTGAAACAGTTGAAAAATCTGCAATTAGATTAACACTTTCAACTGATGGTATTTTAGTTGAATCCGAAAGAGCGACGGGAAATTATGCTGAAAAAGTTGATTGGGTTGAAAATTTGGGTGAAGAATTTGAACCTATTACCGTATATGTTGACCCTAACATGATGTCATTTATTGCGAAGCGTTCAACCGAATTCTATCTTGTAAAGCAGACTTTGAAAAGTGGAAAAGAGGCGATGCGTTTGTTGTTTGTGACTCCAACATCTACACACTTGATTTCAACAATTGATGTAAAGAAATAATTGATTCCTGCTAACTGATGTAAAAGTCAGTTAGCATTATTTTCTTGAGGTAAATATGAGTTTATTTGATTCTGATGATATTAGAATTTTAAGGGGTGAACCTGCACAAATGGTTGTAAAGAAAGAAGTTGCAGATGTAAAACCTAAAAAGATTGTTTATAAAGAACCTGATTTAGATAAATTGATTGTTATGGATAGAAAGGTGCAACTTGACCATGAAAAATATCAGGATTTTACAATTGAAAATTATCCATATTCACTTAATTTTTATGATTTTGAAGTGTTTATGTGCGATTGGATGGTCGTTATCGTTAATCCGATTGAAAACATAAAAGAAGTTATTGTAAATGATAGAAAAGCATTAAAACGTTATTACAGACACCATAAAGAAGAATTGTGGGTTGGCTATAATTCAAGAAATTATGATACATACATTCTTAAATCAATTTTACTTGATATGAACCCTAAAAAAGTAAACGATAAAATTATTATGCTGGGAATGAAGGGTTGGCAGATTAGTGATGAATTTAAAGATATTCAGTTGCTTGATTTTGACATTGCTCCTGCTATGCAAGGATTAAAACAACTTGAAGGATTCATGGGTAATAACATAAAAGAAACAAGTGTTCCTTTTGATTTGGATAGGGAATTAACAAGACATGAAGTTGTGGAAACAATTAAATATTGTGGGCATGATGTTGAGCAGCTTATTGAAGTATTTAAGATAAGAAAAACAGAATATGATGCACAAATAGATATGATAAACACCTTTCATCTTGATATAGCAAAGGTTAGGGCAACTAAGGCTCAATTAAGTGCAAAGGTTATTGGGTGTGAAAAGAAAGAACATGATGATGAATTTGATTTACAGATTGTTCCAATTCTGAAACTTAAAAAATATAAACTTGTGCGGGATTGGTTTGAAAATCCTAGAAATCATGATTATAAAAACAGTTTGGAAATTGAAGTTTGTGGAGTTCCTCATGTGTTCGGGTGGGGTGGTCTACATGGTTGTCCTGAAGAACCTCTGCACATAAAAGGTCGATTATTCCATGTTGATGTTACTTCTTATTATCCATCAATTATGATTGTTTATGATTTTCTAACTAGAAATTGTGAGAATAAGAAAAAGTTTAAGGAAATATACGATAAACGTGTTGAACTTAAAAAAGCAGGCAAGAAAAAAGAACAAGCACCATATAAGATTATTTTGAATTCTACTTATGGAATTTGTAAAGATAAGAATTCAAGTGCTTATGACCCTCGGCAGGCAAACAATGTTTGTGTAAATGGGCAGTTAATGTTGCTTGATTTGCTCGAGCATCTTGAGGGTTATGCCGATATTATCCAATCAAATACTGATGGTATTATCCTGCAAGTTGCTGATAATGATGATGCTGAAAAGAAAATGCGGGAAATATGTCAGGAATGGATGGATAGAACAAAAATGGGATTGGGTTTTGATGAAATTTCTGAAATTTGGCAGAAAGATGTAAATAATTACATCATGCGTTTTACTAATGGAAAACTTGAAAGAAAAGGTGCTTATGTTAAGGAATTAAGTGAACTTGATAACGATTTGCCGATTGTGAATAAAGCAATTGTTGATTATTTAACTAAAGGTGTGTTGCCTGAAGATACAATTGCTGAATGTAATGAATTAAAGCAATTTCAAAAGATAGTTAAAATAAGTTCAAATTATTGCATGGGCTGGCATAATGGGCATTATCTTACAGATAGAACATTCAGGGTTTTTGCTAGTAAAGATAAATCAGATACTTACATTGGAAAATGTAAAACTGAAGGTGCAACTATCGAAAAGTTCGCTAATACTTGCGATAATGTTTTTATCTTTAATGATGAAGTGAATGGTGTTGAAATTCCTGAAAAACTTGACAAGACTTGGTATATAAATTTAGCCAAAAAAAGAATTGCCGATTTTGGAATTGACTTAAATACAAATAGTTTATTTTAAGGAGTTATAAATGAAAGAAACTATGGAACTTAAAAAAGAAGAAGTGAATCACCCTGAAAGATATGGCGGTGATACGACTTATGAATGTATCAAAGTTCTTGAAGCGTGGTTACCAGAAGAACAATATAAGGGTTTTTTGCGTGGAAATGCGTTGAAGTATCTTTGTAGGGTTGGCAAGAAAGATGAAACCGTGCAGGAACTTAAAAAAGCACAGTGGTATTTGAATAAATTGATTGAAAAGGAGGAGCGAAAATAATGCTTTTTGAAGATACATCGGTATATAACATTTATAATGCGATTTTGGGTGCTAGGAATCCAAAAAATAGTTGGAATAAAAGTGATTCGATTTTTAAAGGCTATAACGGAAAAATTGAAAATACAGTAATTGGTGAAAATGACCTTAAACTTGCACAAAGCCTGATAAAAGCAGGTTCAGAGCATAGAAAGTTTATGCGACAGATTTTCGTATGTGTCGATATAACTGCTCCGCTTTACTGGTGGAAAGAGTTTGATACATACAAAGTTGGAACAGTCGCAAACTCAACTTCTACAATGCACAAGTTGGCTGATACTCCAATTACAAGAGATTGTTTTGAATGCGGGAATTATATTTTGCCTAAAACAATCGAATTTCTTGAGGGGTATAGAAAAAATTACAATGAAACTAAAGACAAAGTTTGGTGGAAAAAACTTATTGTAAATTTGCCTGAATCTTGGTTGCAGAAAAGAACGGTTACTATGGATTATGAAAACTTGCTTGCAATGTGCAGTAAAGGGCAAAGGCGATTTCATAAACTAACAGAGTGGTCAAAATCTTTTATTGATTGGGCGAGAACATTGCCGTATGCTCAGGAACTAATATTTATTGATGAGGTTGTAAATTGATATGGAATACCGAAAACATGATTGAAGAATTTATTTCAATTGGAATGAAAGCCTATAAGAAAAATTCTAAAGGTAGTATTGAAGCAAGAAAATTGGATAGACATGAATCTGTAATAATACAAGGGCAAGAATTTACTTGTTGGAGGGAATATACAATTTTCAAAATGGCTGAATATATTTGCAAAGTAATTCCTAAATCAAGAGTTGAAGTTATGCTTGATGGAAATAATTCATCAATTAAAATTGAATTAAATGAATTTGAACAAGAAAAATTAAATAGACAAATGTTTTTGTTTTTAGAAAAAATAAAATAAATTTTGTTTATTTTAATACTATAATTAATGTGGAGGATAAAATGGAACTTTACAGAAAATACAGACCACAAACTGAAGATGAAATGGTTGGTAATGAATCGGCGATTAAGGCAGTAAAAAAGGAACTTGAAAATGGTAGTCATGTTTTCTTGTTTACGGGAAATGCTGGTTGCGGAAAAACAACAATGGCAAGAATCATCGCAAAAGAAGTTGGTGCAGGTGATTTAAGCATTCGTGAAATAAACTCGGCTGAAAACCGTGGTATTGATACCGCAAGGGATATTTTGGAGCAAATGCAGTATATGCCGTCTGATGGTGATGCTCTCGTGTGGATTTTTGACGAATGCCATAAGTGGACTAATGATATGCAGAATGCAATGTTAAAACCGCTCGAAGATACACCCGACCATGTTTATTTCTTCTTGTGTACTACCGACCCACAAAAACTGATAAAACCGCTTGTTACAAGATGTTCAGTTGTTGCAATGAAACCTTTAAGCAATGAAGAAATGACTTACCTGCTTAAAAGGACTGCAAGGGCAGAGGGTAAGAAATTAACACCTGAAGTTGTAAATGCAATAATAGAGCAGGCTGATGGTGGAAGTAGAAAAGCATTAAAATTGCTTGCTAAGGTTCTTTATTTGGATTCAGAAGATGAACAATTGGAAGTTCTTTCAGCAGGGGTAGATGGTGAAAATTCTGAAACAATTGAGTTGTGTAGATGCTTGCTTTCGCAGGGTTGCAACTGGGCAAAACTTGCTCAGGTAATTAAAGATTTGGATTTGAGTGAGCCTGAAAGAATCAGGCAGGCAGTTATGGGTTATATGAATTCGGTATTGTTGAAAGGTAAAATGAATCAGAATGCAGTTTGTGCATTGCAGGCTTTTAGTCAGGCTGATACATATAGAAATGGAAAATTTGCTATTACAGTTGCGTGTCTTGATTATGAATCACTTTTAGGATAACAAGAAAAAAGATAAGTGATTGTATGATGGGTAAGAAAATGGTTGTTGTTGATGGAAAAAGAACTTGGCAATAATTTTTTATAAAAGGTAAATAATTTTATAAGATTATCTATAATTAAAGTATAAGAACATTATCTTGGAGGATTAAAAGATGAATGAAGAAAACAAGATTTTTCAGATGGTTGAATAATGCAATCTTTTGGAAGAATTTTCAGATTATGAAAACTGATAAAGATACAAAAAAAGGGTGAAGATGGTTATTCAACATGGTGTAAAACAAACACATTTTAAAGGTGGTAGAAAATGACAAAGGCTGAAACATTGGCAAAAGAAAATTCTGAAGATGATTTTCAGAAAGATTTAACAATCAACAAGTATAAACTTGATGAAGAATGTATTTCCCATGCCTCAAGATATGCTTATTATGCCGAGGCTTGTTCATTGGCAAAAAGTAATGTAAGTGAGGCAAAAGATAATCTTGAATATGTTATGGCTGAAGCAAACATCAGGATTAGGAAAAATCTTTCTGAAAGCGGGCAGAAATTTACAGAAGCTATGGTTAGTTCAATGCTAACTTTGGATTCTGAAGTTGATAAAGCAAAATCTGAATTGCGGGAGGCTGAAACAACTTTTGGTAGATTGCAGGTTGCGGTAAACGCAATGGATGCAAGAAGGTCTGAATTGGATAATCTTGTTAAGTTGTATGTTGCAGGCTATTATTCGGTTGCAGATGGTGCTGGTGTTAAAAAGTCAATTAATGAGAATGTGGCGAGTGATATTCGCAGGAATCTCAGTAAAAAATAAAAGGAGTTCGATATGGTGAACAAGAAGAAAGGTGGATTGTCAAAACGCTATCAGGCAAGTTTTGAAACTAAGGAAAGTAAGGGCGGTTCAAGAAAAGGTGTAATGGATTGGCGAAAAGTTGACGGTGAAGTGAACTTTTTTAAGCCTGCTGAAGGTAAAAACAGAATTAACATCATTCCTTATGTAATCAAAACAAAGAATCATCCGCTTGTAAAGCGTGGGGATTTTGAAATTGGTGATACTGATTATGTGATGGATTTATGGGTTCACCGTTCAGTCGGTGTAAGTGAAGCAAGTGTTATCTGTTTGAAAGAAACTTATGGTAAGCCTTGTCCGATTTGTGAACAATCAGCACTGCTTGCTAAAGAAGGTAAGGACAAAGAGGCTAAAGACCTGAAACCTAAAAGACGTGTGTTCTACAATGTTCAGGATTTGAAAGACCCTGATAAAATTAAGGTGTTTGAGGCATCACACAATCTGTTTGAAAAGGAATTGATTGATGAGGCTCGTGATGATGAAGAGGGCGGATTCGTTGATTTTGCTGATGTTGAAAATGGTAAGGAAATTAAATTCCGTGCAAGTGAAACATCTTTTGGTAAGATTAAATATATGGAATTCAAATCGTTTGGTTTTGAAGACCGTGATGAACCTATACCTGATGAACTTGTTGAATCGGCAATTTCTTTTGATGAAATTATGAATGTTCCAACTTATGAAGAAGTTGAAAAAATTCTTTATGGGCAGGAAGATGATGAAGATGATGATTCTGATGAAGATGAAACACCTAAAAAATCATCAAAAAAGGTTGCAGATGATGAAGATGAAGATGATGAACCTGCTCCTTCTAAAAAATCTAAGCATCGTGATGAAGATGATGAAGATGAAGATGATGAACTTCCAAAAAAATCTTCTAAAAAATCATTTGATGATATGGATGATTTTGATGAAGATGAAACACCTAAAAAGGCTTGCTCAGGAAAATGCAAATTCGGTCATAAATTCGGTGTTGATGTTGACGGATTTGATGATTGTGATAATTGCGATTGTTGGGATAGTTGTACAAAGGCATTCCGTGAAAATCGTTAATTATTAATTGAATCCAAAGACCGTTGCCTTGCGGGGGTAACGGTCTTTTTTGTAAGGAGTTGAAAATGCACATTAAAGATGTACTTAATAAATGTGAAGAACTTGGTTTGCGTATAAGTAAATCAGGTTTGTATCAGATTGGTTATAAGAAAGGATTTATTAAAAAGGTTGATGGTAGGGTTGATTTTGATAAAGATAAATTCTTTGAATGGGTGGAAAAACACAATGAAAAAGTTCCTGATGGTTATTTAACACTGAATCAGTTGCATGATGAATTGAATGTTAGTTTGCCTTATATCTATTTGCTGATTAAGGATAAAGATTCAGGTGTAATTAAAGCTGGCGCAAAGGGGGTAATGTATGCAGACCCAAAAAGAATTAAAGCAATTATCAAAAAGCGTGAAGATAGCCATAAAGAAAATTGGTAAGGAGCAGAAAATGGAGCAGATTTATTTCAAAAGTGGTTGCCGATTATTAGATAAGGTGCTTGGTGGAAAGAAGGGAGTGTTGGGTGTTCCCGCAGGTAGATTTATCAACATTGTAGGTGACAAATCAGCAGGTAAAACATTCTTGAGTAATGAGTTCATTGCTTTTTCACATTATCAGTACGGGGATAAGTTCAAATGGGTTTATGATGATTGTGAATCAGGTTATTCATTTGATACAGAATCCTTGTATGGATTTGAGATTATGCCAGAAGATAAAACAGAAAGAAAACATTCTAAAAATGTTGAAGATGCTTTCTGTAATATCACTAAGTTCAGTCAATCATTAAAAAAGGGTGAATTTGGTATTTATGTTCTTGATTCGCTTGATGGTTTGACAAGTAAAGAGCAGGATGATAGGGCAAAAGAAAGATTAAAGGCTTTTGATGATGGTAAAGACCTTGAAAAAGGTACTTATGGAATGGGTAAACAAAAGTATTTATCTCAGGAGTTTTTTCCACAACTTTGTGATACAATTGAAAACTGCAATGTACTTGTGATTATTATTTCCCAAATCCGTGAAAATTGCGATATGTTCAGTTTTGAAAAATATTCCCGTTCAGGTGGTAAGGCAATGGACTTTTATGCTCATTCAGTTCTTTGGCTTGCAACTTGCAAAAAGATTGAAAAAAAGGATATGGCAGTTGGTGTTGTTGTAAAGGCTAAAACAACAAAAAGTAAAACACCTAGACCATATCGTGAATGTTTCTTTTCATTCCTTTATGATTATGGACTTGATAACATTGGAACAAGCATTGATTATCTGTTTGATTTAAGAACTGATAAAGGTGAGTTGAACAAAAAGGCAGGTGCTATTCAGTGGAACGGTGATAATGATTATGATAAAAAAACCCTGAAAGAATTTCTTGATGAAAATGAATTGTATGAAAAATATCAGGATTCAAGATATGCTGATATGGATGGAACTGATGCTGAAAATATGTTTGCGTTTATCCAATCTAAAAAAGAATATAAGCAGAAATTCAATGAAAAATTCGGTGATACAATGACCCGTGATGAATTGATTGCTTATGTTGAAGAAAATAATCTTGAGCAGGAACTTGATGAAAGGGCAGACAAGAAATGGGAAGATTTTGAAGATTCCATTAAAAGCAATAGAAAAAAGAAATTCTATTCATCTCAGCCTGAATCTAAGGTATAATTGATTAAAAGGCAGGTGCTTTTGTGCCTGCTTTATTTTATTTATGGGGTAATTTGTGAGTCAGAAAGAAAAAACTAAGTTCAGGCAATCAGCAAAGTGGAAGAAGTTTAGGAATTATCTGAAGAAGTCGAGGTCTGTAGATTGCGTGACTCTACGACCTCTCAGAGCAGGATGGAATTTGCATCATCTTAACCTTGATGAAAAAGATTATACCGATATATCAGATGAAACACATTTTGCCTGCTTAAATAAAAAAACGCATGATACAGTGCATTTTTTATATGTTTATTATGTAAAAGATGAAACTATTTTAATCAGGTTGAAAGAAATATTAGATAAAATGAAAGAATTAAATGGTAAATAACTATAATTAAAATAAGCGAGGTTTTAATGATGCAGTTATTACATGGTGATTGTTTAGAGTTGATGAAAAGTATTCCTGATAAATCAATTGATATGGTTTTATGTGACCTGCCTTATGGAACTACTGCTCATAAATGGGATAGTGTTATTTCTTTTGACAAATTGTGGAATCAATATGAAAGAATTATAAAAGATGACGGAACTATAGTTTTGTTTGCAGTTCAGCCGTTCACATCAATTTTAATATGTTCCAATCTTAAATTATATCGTTATAATTGGATTTGGGAAAAGGAATCTCCTAATGGTTTTTTGAATTCATCTTATGCTCCCTTGAAAAAAACAGAGGATATATGTGTGTTTTCTAAGGCTACTGTAGGAAGTCTGAGCAATAATCCGATAAGATTCAATGTGGATAGGAAAAATATGAAGATTAAAAGAAATAATCCTAATTCTAATTTTAGAAAATCATCAGGATATAAAAGTCTTGGAAATAAACTGAATACAAATGAAGAATTTATATCGTCAACAAACTGTCCTAATAACATTCTTAAATATAAGAGGGATTTTGAAAAATTTCACCCTACTCAAAAACCCGTTGCCCTGCTGATGTATTTAATTAAAACTTATACCAACGAAAATGATACAATTTTAGATAATTGCATGGGTAGTGGTTCAACGGGAGTTGCCTGCAAGAATACAAATAGGAATTTTATTGGTATTGAAAAAGATGATAAGTATTTTGAAATTGCTAAGCAAAGAATTGAAAATGGCTTTGTTCAGGAAGATGTAAATATAAATGAAAATTCACCATTATTTATGTAAAAATTAAAATAATTTATAAAAACTACTTGACTTTTTATATAAATTGCTTTATATTTATAAATGTAAGGAAAACTTACAAGGAGTTGTGTATGGCACATGGACTTATGGATTGTGATTGGATGTTATCGGTAAAGGAAAGACCTTGGCATGGAATTGGAACTGTTGTTGAAGATGCTCCAACTTCAGATGAAGCAATTAAGATGGCAAAACTTGATTGGAAAGTAAAGCAGTATCAGGTTAAGGCAAATGGCATTGTACTGCCTGGCTATTATGCCAATATTCGTACAGATGCTAATATCCCGCTTGGTATTGTAAAAGAGCGTTACAAGATTGTGCAGAATAATGAGGCATTTGATTTTGTTGATGATATTGTAAAATCAGATGAAGTTGAATGCCGATATGAAACCGCAGGTAGTCTGTGGAATGGAAAAAGAATTTTCCTGCTTGTAAAATTGCCAAATCAAAACCTGCTTGGTGATGATGTTGAAAATTACTTGTTCTTTACAAATTCACATGATGGAACTTCTAGCCTTATGGCAGGAATTACAAATGTTAGGGTTGTATGCAACAACACCCTGCAACTTGCAATGAAAGAGGCAAAGCGTGTTTGGCGATGCAGACATACTTTGAATATTAAAGATAAGCAGTTGCAGGCTAAAGAATCACTTGGTTTTGCAGTAAAATATCTTGATGATATGGGCAAGGTTGCTGAAGAACTTGTTGCAAAAAAGATTGATGAAGAAAAATTCTTCAGGGAGTTGTTTGCAACTAAAAAACTTGCAACAATGAATGAAAAGAACCGTGAAGAAGTTGTGACAAGAATGCACCTGATTTACAATGAAAAAGATGATTTGCAGAACTTTAAGGGAACTGCTTGGGGTATGTATAACGCTATTGCGGATTACTGCTCAAATACAGTTCCATTAAGGCAGACTAAAACCTATGCTGAAAACAAGTTGGCAGATTTCTTTGATGGTAATGTAATGTTGCAGACCGCTCAGGATTTGCTGATGGTTGCATAAAATCAGGCAGTAAAAAAGGGGGTTAAAGAGGTGTGTAAAAGCACCTCTTTTTTATTTCAATTTCTATAATTAAAGTGTGAGGTGAATATGATAATCTTAAATGCTGATAAGTTTAAGAAAGTTTGCAAGGTAATGTTAAAATTTTGTAAAAGTAGGGGTGAATCTGAAAGAAGATACCACAATAGGATTTATATTGATAAAAATGTTATGACTGCAACTAACGGAAAAATTATGATAATCAAAGACGTTTCCAATTGTGTTTCAAATAATGATAGGTTCAGTTTCCCTGCTGATGTAGACGTAAGGAAAAGCATAGAGTTCAATGATGAAAAAATCATTATTGATGGCGAGGAAAGACCTTATTCTCAGTATGATTTTAAGTATGAAAATGCAATTCCTATGGGTGCTTATGTGGAAAAGGTAATTGATTTTTCTAAATATCCAACCATTAGAATTCCTGCATCGAATGGTGGTGAAGTTACATTCACTAATGATGAAGTTATTTTCACATACAATGATGATGTTGAAACAATCGCTAGTTATGGTGACATTTATGAAACTAATCTTTTGACGGATGAAAATGAAATTACAGAATTTAAGATACCAATGAAACAGTTTTATGCTATTTTGGCGATTTCAAAAAAATTAGTTTTAAGGGAATATTTAACTAAAAAACCTAGAGAATTTGTTGCTGATGATTATAGAATAATCGTAATGCCAAACTAAAAGGGGTAAGACAAATGTATGATTTTGTAAAACTTTTCAAAGATTATGGTATTGATTATACAACAAAAAGAAATAGGGGGTGGGTGTAAACGTTGAATGCGTGTACTGCACTTCTTCTAGCCATTCAAAGCATTTGGGATTTAATCTTGCTGATGGGCATTGTGCTTGTTGGAAGTGCGGAGGGCATCAGGCGACACCTACATTGGCGAGGTTGCTCGCTATTCCGAGCGGGGAAGTGAATCAGGTTCTTGCTCAGTATGAAACTAGAAATGTTGCGGTTGCTAGATTAAATAAAAGAATTCCATTGGCAAAGCACCTGCAATTACCGACTGATACATTTACACCTGCTGAAAGAAAATATTTATTAAGCAGGAACTTTTCACCTAGATATTTACATGAAAAATATGGGGTTGTTGGTGGTGGTATTGCTGGGGAATGGAAATATAGAATTATTATTCCGCTTATAATCAATGGTAAAATTGTTTCTTGGACGGGTAGAACTATTTTAAGTAAGAAAAAGGCTGATGAACTGAAAATTCCTAGATATAAGAATTTAAGCATTGAAGAAAGTTGTGTAAACCCTAAAACAAGTTTATTTAATCTTGATAACTGTAATAAAAGCAGGGTTATTCTTACTGAAGGTGCTTTTGATTGCTTCATGTTAGGTGATAACTCCATGTGTTGTTTTGGGTCTGCTTTAACTGAAGAACAAATTGCAGTTATTGCAGGCAGGTTTGAAAAGGTTTTTATCTTATTTGATAATGAACCTGAAGCACAAGAAAAGGCAAGAAAGTATGGAATGCAGATTGCCTCAATGGGTGTTGAGGTTGAAGTTGTAAATGCTTATGAAGATTTTAATAAAAATGATGGTGGTGAATTAACACATGATGAAGTGGAAATAATTAAAAATGAATTAGGTGTGTAAAATGGGGAAAAGGATTAAAGATGTGGAACTTGCTGAATTAAGGAATGAATTGGGTAAAGATGGTTATGCTGATTTATTCAAGAAAACTTGGATGTGTTGTAAATATACCAAATCACATAAAAGGGCAAGTGGTAAGGTTTATGAAAATGATGAAAAGAAAATAGCTGGAATAAAAGAAAAATATAAAAATGGTGTAACAAAAGAAATTATAAATGAATGGATAAATAATCTATAAGGAGATAAAAGAAAAATGAAATTCAAGACAAGAAAAGTAAAGTTTGTATGGTCTAAAAAATTTGAAGGTAAAAAGGGTTATGTTGCAAACAACATTAATGAACTGATTGAGATTGTTGAAGGTAAATGTTGTTCTGACATTACAACAATACGACAGAGTGAACACGATGCTTTCCCTTTCAAAGATGACATTGGAAGTGAAAACAGATTTTTCTATCCTGCAAGGAGATAAAAGAAAAATGAAATGGGATGCAATCTATGAAATAGACAATCCTTGTTTTTTGGCAGATACTTTTGTATTTTCTAAAATAATTGACAGAGATTATCGTTTGTATGGTGAAACAATTTTTGTAAAAGTTAATTCAAGCAACAAAATTGAAGAAATCGGAAGGTGTATTGAAGAAAGGATATTTAGTAATATTGAGTATGAAGAATTAATAAAAAGGTCTAGGTTAGCAAGCAAAAAGCATATTGCGTCTTTGAAAAAGATAGATATGCAATTTTATTCACTTAATGCTACTGATTATTCAAAATTAAGGAGATAAAAGAAAAAATGATGAATATGCAAAAAACGACCTTTAGTGGTAGGTTTGAAATATTTGAAAAAAGGTATTGCAACAAAAAGTACTGAAAATGCAGTAAATAGTTCACCTTTATTCATCTAAAATATGCCCTGATTGGCTTGAGTATTGCTTGTGTTGCGTTGTTTTGGGTTAGGCTGATATTTTTATCAACCGAGCCTGAAATAGCGTTATTTTGGGGTATTTTCCTATAATTAAAGTGTATGAGTAGTAAAAGAATAACAGTACAATCCAATGAACAAAATGAATTCATAAAAACACTTCAGAAAATGGCTTATGAGCATAATATGTATGATGTGTTTTGTGATTTTTTAACATTATCCTGCTATGCGTTTGCTAACGTTTCACATTTTAATCAGGAAAGGGAAAATAAATATCTTTCAATAATTGGTAAGTACAAGAAAGATGTGCAGGAGCAATTCCCAAAATTATTAGCGTTGGTGACTGAAGGGTTCGAGCATGGATTCAGGGATTTTCTTGGTGAGGTCTACATGGCTTGCGATTTTGGAAGTGATAGCATGGGGCAGTTTTTTACACCTTATTCGGTATGTCAAGTTTGTGCTGAAATGAGTATTCCTGGTAATCTTGATAAAAATAAAATATATAAGGTTGCCGAGCCTGCTTGCGGTGGTGGTGCAATGATAATTGCCCTTGCTGAGGCATTTTATAAAAAAGATATAAACTTTCAGCAGAATTTGTATGTGGAAATGACCGACCTATCTTGGAATGCGGTGTGTATGTCAATGATACAGATGAGTTTATTGGGAATTCCTGCAACGATAATTCACGGTAATAGTATAAGTTTGGAAGTTTTTGATGTTTTTGAAACACCTATGGTTGGGATAAATTTGATAAAAGAAAGGCTTGCTATTCAGGAGCAGGAAAAATTAGTTAGTGTAGAAGTTGAACCTGAAAAGGTGGAAACTGAAATAAAATTAAATATGCCATTATTTGATATGTGAGGTTGAAGTATGATTGAAAAAGTATTTCAGGAATCAGTTTGTATTTCTTGCGGGAAAGAAACCCCCGTGGTTTTTATTGTTAAAGATTTATTGAATGAGCCTTTATACAAAATACCTTTATGTAGGGAATGTTCCAATAAGTTTGCAGAAGATAAGATAAATAAATTGAAAGAAAAATTAGAATATAAGAAAGGGAAAAATGTTCAATTAATGAGAAAGGTTAAACAAATGAATATTAAATCAAGTAATCATAAAAAAGTTATTACAGAATTAAATAAAAATAATAAGGAGCAGAAATAAATGGGTGATTTTCTTAATTTGAAAGATGCTTTTTATGAGGGTGTTGGGGAATATGGTGTGCCTGAATTGGCAAGGGTAACAGATATTGATATTAAAAAGTGGAAAACTTTTAATTATGCAATGAACACAAAATTACCACCAAAAACGGGCATAACATTTTTTATATGGGATTATCAGTTTGAAAGGGTGTGGAATTATCCTAACAGATATGTGGAAGTATTAAAGAAATTCGATGCGGTTCTTCAGCCTGATTTTTCAACTTACATTGATTTTCCAAAAGCAGTGCAGGTTTTTAATCATTATAGGAATCAGTGGGTTGCAAGATATTGGCAAGAAAGGGGAATTAAAGTTATTCCGACTATTGAATGGGGAACAAAAGATTCTTATAGCTGGTGTTTTGACGGAGTTCCTGAAGATAGCATTGTTGCCGTGAGCAATGTAGGTTGCATGAACAAGAAAGAGCATCGGCAGTTGTTCATGGATGGGTGGAATGAGATGTTGGTTAGACTTCAGCCTAGAAAAATCCTGCTATTTGCACAAAAATTAGATGATTATAAAGGCAATTGGGAGCATATCCCTTATGATTTCAGTATTACAAGTGATGATGAAGAATTTAAGCCTTCAGCAAGTGGAATGCCTTTATTTGATGATTTACCGATATTTTAAGGAGTAAATATGTTTGAGAAAGAAGCAGAAGAATGGTGGAATAATAAATACCGTCCGTCATTGTATGACAATGTAAGTGAGGTTTGGCAAGACGGTGCAGAGTTCGGCTATAACAAGGCTAACGAATGGCACTATGTAAAAGACGGAGATTTACCAAAAGAATTTGACAAGCCTTATCTATGCAAAGTAAACAGTCATTTTGAGGTTGGCTATTTTATGGCATATAAAGAACAACCTTGGCACTTTGATGAATATTATCTTGACAACGAAGATGTTATCGCTTGGAAAGAAATTGTATTGCCTAAGGAGATAAAAGAAAAATGAAAGATAAAGAATATATAAGATTTACTGAATTATCGGGAATAGGTATTACAAGAAAAGAATATGAAGGAGTAAAATTATTTATGGAGATTGAGGAATTGATAAAAGAAACTGAGAATGCTTTTTGTTCTCTTAAAAAAATTATAAGTGATTATTCTGCAAGAGAAGAAAATGCAAAAACAGAAACTAAAATCTTAATGCTTGTAAATAAATGGACTTCACCATATATCGCTTGTACAGAACTTGTGAAGCGGATTGAAACAAATGAAATGTTTATAAAAAATATCTGTAAAGTAAGTGGAACAACTTTAGTAAAAATTGGATATAAAACAAGAGCAAAAGAAGCAAGGGAATTGATACATGTACAGGTAAACAAATGAAAATCTATGAAGAATTAGGCTTAACAAAAGACCAATACATATATCGTATTAGAAAAGGTTTATTGCCTAGAAAAAAGCGAAAAAACAATGAAAGATTTTCGGGATTGGAATATAAAAATAGTCTTGAAAAAATAAAGGCAATAAAAGAAAAATATAAAAATGGTGTAACAGAAGAAATATTAAAAGAAATGTTTTTATAAGGAGAGTGAATAGATATGTATTATAATTTTAAGTGTGAATCCTGCAATAAGGTGCAGGAAGTTGAAATTCCCATTTCAAATTACGATAAGGAAAAAGAAAAGCAGGTTTGCCCTATCTGTAAAGGTAAAATGAAACGGGTGCTTGAATGGCGGGGAATTGCAATGGGTGGTGGTGATGGTTGGTGTGGTAAGAAAGGTGGTGCAACAATATGATTAGATATGTTGGGGTAATTGCTGATAATTTAGAGCATTGTACAATTTGTGGTGGTAATGCTTGGAAATATGTTGCAATTGAAGTTTATAATTATAATGAATACACAAATAAAAGAATGTGTGCTCCAAATAAAAACATGTATGTTTGTAAGGATTGTGCAGTGAAATTGTCAAGAAGATTACTTGATAATTTACCAAAAGAAACGATAAAGGAATTAAAAGAAAAATTATGATTGATTTAAGATTTGGTGATGCGTTGGAATTGATGAAACAAATTCCTGATAATTCAATTGATTGTGTTGTTACAGTTTATAAGAAAAAGGAAGATGCTGAAAAGCAGGGTAGGGCAATAAAAGCAAGTTAAAATAAAAAGAAATAATTTTATATAAACTACTTGACATTTTATATAATATGCTTTATATTTATAAATGTAAGGGAAAACCTTATAAGGAGTTATGTATGAAACAATATCAAATCAATGACATTTTTAATCAGTTGGGTGGTTTTAATCAGTTTAGAATGATGACGGGAGCAAAGCAGTTTGCAGTAGACCATAAAACTGATACAATTCAGTTTAAGATTGGTAAGAACTGCAATTCAATCAACATTGTAAGAATTACATTGACTGCAATGGATGATTACACTGTTGAATTTGGCAGATTGCGTGCTGGTAGTTACAAGGTTGTAAATAAGGTTGATGGTATTTATTGTGATACATTGGCTGAAACATTTACAAGATATACGGGAATGGAAACAAGAATGCCTAGAGTGGTAGGTTTTAATTGCTAAAATAAAAAGGTTTTGCAGGATTTTTAAGGAATCCCGCAAGGGGAGTATTGTAAATCTTTAAGTAATTGGAGGTTAGATGAATGACAAATAAAAAACTAGAAGATATTTTTATGTCATATCTTGAAAAAATCCCTGAAGATTTAAAGTTAGGTGAAGAGAGAGAAGTTACTTGTGTATGTGGCGGTAAACTTTTTATTAGTAAATCCAAATTGAATGGGCATATACATATGGTTTGTAATAAATGTAAATTTCAGATAATGCAGTAGAGGTAGTAAAATGAAAGAAGTAACTTATGAAGAATTGATGAACAAGAGTGATAAATGTTGTTTGAAAGCAATTGATTATGCTAAAAAAGGTGATTGGAATATGGCAACGTTTTATAAAAACGCAAGTATTGGATTCAAGGAAAAAGCATTGAAATTAAATGTTGGTTATTGATTTTAAGGCAGGCTTGAAATATAGCCTGCTTTTTTTATTTGTTTATATAAACAATAGTTGAACCTATTGCAAAACCGCTTAAAAGGCACATTGAACCGATAATTATTTTATCTTTAAGTGTGCCTTTTTTTGAGTTCATCAATGATTTGTCTGCTTGTTCTAATTGATTCTGTAAGTTGTTCATTTGTTCCTGCAAGGTCTTGTTCAATTCTGATTGCCTCTTGAGTTGTTCCTGCAAGTTCTGTAGATGTTCCGCCTGCTGATTCACAAGTTGCTCTTGCTTGTTCAATTCCTGCTCTAGCGTCTGAATCAGTTGTTCGTCTGTTTTTTCTGAAAAAGATTGTGCAGATAATTGACCCGATAAAAGCACAAGCACTAATAAAACCGCCAAAAAAGATTTTGATTTTTTCATTCATAATTACCTCTAGAAATATAATAGCACTGTTTAATAAAAAATTAAAATAATTTATATAAAGTGCTTGACTTTTTATATAAATTGATTTAATATAATAAATGTAAGGCAGAGCCTTGCAAGGAGTTTAATATGATTGGATATAAAGCGTTTGATGAGAATTTGCAGTGCAGAGGATTTAAGTTTGAAGTTGGAAAGACTTATGAAACTGGTAGAGCAAAAAAAGATTTAAGGCTTTGTAGTGATACAGTTTTTCACTTCTGCCGTGAGTTGCGTAGAATTGAAAATGTCAGTGATTATTGTATTTCAAAGAGCCGTATTTGCGAAGTAATTGCTGAGGGTGATATTGTTACAGATGGGGATAAATACGGCACAAACAAGCTGACTATATTGCGTGAAATTCCTCGTGAGGAATTGAACGAATATAACAGTTGTAACAGCGGAAGTTGTAACAGCGGAAGTTGGAACAGCGGAGATTGGAACAGCGGAAGTTGTAACAGCGGAGATAGGAACAGCGGAAATAGGAACAGCGGAAGTTGTAACAGCGGAAGTTGGAACAGCGGAGATTGGAACAGCGGAGATAGGAACAGCGGAGATAGGAACAGCGGAAGTTGGAACAGCGGAGATTGGAACAGCGGATTTTTCAATACAGATTCTCCGCTTGTCCGCATTTTCAATAAAGAAACAAATATTCCACGCAACGATATTTATTTTCCAAGTTTCTTGTATTTCAACCTTACTGTTTGGGTTTCACACGACACAGCAACAGCGGAGGAGAAGAAAGCTCACAAGACGGAAATAGAAACATATGGCGGGTTTTTGAAAACTCTTTCTTATAAAGAGGCTTTCCGTATTGCTTGGAATAAAGCAAGCAAGGAAGAGCATAAAAAGCTCTTAAAACTTCCTAACTGGAATAACGAAATCTTTATGGAAATTAGTGGTATTGATGCTGAAGCTGAAATTGCAAAGGAGAACTGAAATGAAAGGTGAAAGATACAGAATCGGTGATAAGGTTGAGCATGAAGTATTTGGCGGGGGTGTTGTTAGAAATAAATATAATAACATCTTAAATAAGGTTGTTTTAGTGGTGCAGTTTGATGCACTTCAGACTGAAAGAAATATTATTGCTAATTTCAATGGAATCAGGAGGGTAAAATGAAAGATGTTATTGATTTGTACCTGAATAAGAAATTTCCTAAAAAATGGCAGGATAAGATTGAGGTTTTTGCAAATGCAGTTGTTGGTGATACTGATGAAAAGCATAAATTTGGCAGGGCAATGTTTTTTATTGGTATGAATATTAAAGAAATAAGGAAAGATATGGGGATTGAAGAATGAATAAATACAATGAAATTTTTAGATTAAAGGAAATGCTTGAAAAGGCTGAAATTCCTTTTGAATTTGGTGAATATATGGGTGGTTATCATCTTTGCTATCCAAAGAAAAATGACCCTGATTGTGTTGAAAAAGAAACATTTGATAGAGTTTGTTCAGTAATTGAGCATGATGGTTCTTATGGTCGGGAACAAGATTTGCTTGAAATAATGGGTTTATTAACTGATAAGGAATTGCAGAATGATGATGTTGTTGGCTATCTTTCAGCAGAAAATGTTTTTGAAAGAATTAAAAAGCATTATGAGGGTAGATAAATGAAATTATTTGATATTGATGATGAAATTGAAAGCAGGGGTTTTGACTGTTCGTACAGTTGGAGCGATATGGCAAATGCTTTAACTGACCATAATATCCCGGATGATTCAGATAAAATAGCCTATTATTTTGGTGTTGAAAAAGCAGGAAAATAAGGCAGGAAGATATTGAATTTTTTAAGAAAGAAAGCGAATATGAATGAACGAGTTTGTATAAAAGTAAAAATAGAGGTAGAGAAGGTATGAGAAGGGAGTACACAGAACTTGTAAAATATCCACAGATTGCAGGAAATCCGCATCCACATTTAGTTGGGTGGTGGTATGTAACTTTAATTTATGACAGCCCTGAAAAAGATTGTCAAATTGGTTCAAGAAAAGTATACAAGCCATTGAAAGAACCAAAGAGAGTTAAGTCTTGGAGTACGTCAAAAATAGAGTTTTGCTGATTCACATTTTCATACAATGAAAGCAGGAAAATAAGGCAAAATTCACCTGAAAAACCCTTGAAATGAGTAAAATTACTAGTTAAAAGACCGTAAATTTCTATGATTCACGGTCTTTTTTATTGAAAAATAGTGTTAAAAAGGTGCAAAAATGGTTAAAAACTTGTAAAAAATGGTGTTTTAACTGTAATATATATGCGGAGGATAATTTATGACATACAATCAGGAAATGTATGTGGAATATATATTGCAGGGGTATAATCATAGAACTGCATTCATAAGGGCATTCCCGTCAAGTAAAAGTAAAAAACCGTCACTGATAGATTCGCAGGCAAGCCAATTATTCGCTAAGAATGAAGTGCAGGTATATTTCAATAAAAGAAAAGCGGAGATACTGGAAGAATGCAAAAATAAGGCAGTGTGGAATAAAGAAAAAGCAATGGGTGAACTAATCGACCTGCTTGACGTAAATAAGAAGGAAAATTTGCGTTATGAGGAGGCATTCTATGATGAATTAGACCTGATAGATAAAAAGATTGAAGAACTGGAAAGGCAGATGAAAAAACCTAGAATCGCCAAGAAGTTGCTCAAGCAGATTGAGAAAGATGTAGACTCTTGGAAGTGGCAGAGGATTCAGGTGTGCAAGAGACATATTAGTAATAAAAATGTAAATGAGGCTATTCTTAGTAGTATTCAGCAGTTGAATGAAATAATGGATTTCAAAAATGAAGCACTTAGAAACTTAAAGGAAAGCGAAAATCAGAGCAAAGTGGAAATAATCTTTAATACAGATATGGAAAAAGCAGATGAACGTAATACAACAAAAGATTGACTTGCAGGAGGCGGTTGGTGAAAATTATGATGATTTCCTTTTCAGCAAGAAACGCTATCTTGCATGTAAGGGAGGTCGTGGCTCTAAAAAATCAGCAACAACTGCATTAAAACTTGTTTATAATACAATGTACTATTTCTTCAGATACGGGTTGAAACCTTATACACTTGTTATCAGAAGATATATGAACACCAATTGGAATTCCACAAGAGCACAATTGATATGGGCAATAAATAAATTAGGCGTTGCTGGTTGGTGGAAGATTCCAAAATCAGAACATACATTGACTTTCCTGCCTAGCGGGCAACAATTTATTTTTGGTGGTCTTGATGATGCACAAAGTTTAACATCTATCACGGTTGCAGATGGATATTTGTGTTGGGTGTGGATTGAAGAGGCATTCCAAATCACAAGGGAAGATGATTTTAATAAACTTGATTTAAGTATTCGTGGAAAGTTGCCTGATGTTTTATACCATCAATTCATTCTTACATTTAACCCGTGGAGTGACAAAAGTTGGATTAAAAAGCGTTTCTTTGATAAGCCTGATGAAAACACCCTTGCAATGACAACCAATTACATGATGAATGAATTTCTTTCAGAGCAGGATAAAAGAATCTATGAAATAATGAAAGAAAGAAACCCTAGAAGATACAAGATTGAAGGCTTGGGTGAATGGGGTATTGCTGAAGGTCTTATTTATACCAATTGGAAAGTTGAGGAATTTGATATTGATGAAATTTTGCAGAAACACGCAAATGAAAAGGATAAAAGGGGATTACCCAGTTTTGTTTCCTGCAATGGTATGGATTTTGGCTATTCGGCAGACCCTACTTTTTTTGTTGCTTCTTATGCCGATAAAAAGAATTATAAAATTTATATTTATTATGAATTTTGCGAAACGACAATGAGCAATCAGAAGATAGCAAATACAGTAATAACCGCAGGATTTGGAAAAAGTTCAATTTATGCTGATAGCGAAGACCCTCGTACAATAAATGAATTAAAATTATTGGGTTTGCAGGGAATAAGGGGGTGTAAAAAAGGTGCTGGTAGCGTTCTTGGAGGTATTCAGCGGTTGCAGGATTATGAAATTATAGTTCACCCTAGATGCGTCCACATAATCGAGGAATTGAGCAATTACGCTTGGAAAAAAGATAGAATGACTGATAAAATAATGAACGAGCCTGAACATGACTTTTCCCACGGAATGGATGCCTTACGTTATGCGACGGAAACATTACCACGATTTGGAATACAAGTGTAGTAAAATTAAATCATTTATATATAATGGGGTTAGATATGGAAAGGATAACAAGAACAAAAAATGGAAATATTGTTATTTATAAAGATAATGATACTTTCATTCTTGATGCAGATAAAAACGAAAAATTAACTGATGAACAATTGCAGGAAATTGCAAATAAAATAAATAAAGGAGCTGAAGATGGAAGAGCAGAAGATTGAAAATGTGGTGTTTTCAAAAACTTTATCCCCTAAAGAAATAACACAAATCATTGTTTCAAAAAACAAGGGAAACCCTAAGATTGCCCAAATGAATGAGGCTGATAAATATTTTGAAACGGAAAATGAAGAGATAAACAAGAAAAGCCGTGTTTATTATGATAAAGACAGAAAGGCTATTGATAATCCGAATGCTTATAATGCTAAGATTGCATCTAACTTTTTAAGAATGCTTGTTGAACAAAAGCAGGATTATGGATTTGCAAAATCATTTATTATCAAACTTTCAACCGATAAAGAGCAGGAAGTTGACCTTAAAGAAGATGGATATGGCAAGGAATGGAAAGCATTTTGTGATGATATTTTATTTAAAATGTCAAGAAACATTGCAGGGCAGGCAGTAAATCACGGTTTAACTTGGTGCTATGTTTGGATTGATGAAGATGGCAAATTAAAACTAACTGAAGTTCCTGCACAATATATTTATCCTGAATGGAAAGATAGACGGCACACTGATTTGAATAAATTGGTTTATCACTATTTTGTAAATGTTTACGAATCAATAAATCCAACAACTAAAGAATATGCAGAATATTGGGATGATAAAGAAAGAATTCTTTTTAATGTTTCCAATAGTTACACTGAAGAGGCGGTAACAAAAGATGAAGAAGGTAATTTTGTGCATTCCCATTTAACTCAGGGTGATGAAAAATTAAGTTGGGATAAAATACCTTTTATCTGTTTTAAGGGTACGGATGATGAAAAGACCCTGCTTTCATTCATTAAGCCTGAAATTGATGCTTATGATGAATTAAGCAGTAAATCAGTTGATGGCTTGGTTGACGACCTCGACCCTCTGCTGATTATTAAGGGTGTTTCACCTGATGTTAGGGATTTGCTTGAGGCAAGGGAACTTGCAAAAATGACCCGTACAGTGTCGCTTGATACTGATGGTGATGCACACTATATTCAGGCACAAACTGCAATTCAGGCACACTTGCAGAAAATGGAAAGTTTAAGGCGGGATATAATTAAATTTGGTTATGGAATCGATTATGAAGATTCAAGATTTGGTGGTAATCCTAATCAGTTGGTTATTAAATCACTTTATCAGAATCTTGATACTTACATGGATGGATTGGAAAGGCACTTTCAGGATTTTATTGATGATTTGAAATACTTCTTTGATAAGTGGTATGAATTTTCACACAAGGGTAGTTTTGCAGAGGCACAATTATATAATGTGCGTGTTGAACTTGACCGCTCTATGATGATTAATCAATCAGCACAAATTGAAGATACAGTAAAACTCGGACAAACGGGTGTTTCAAAAAGAACCCTGCTTGAGTTTAATCCCGTTGTTCAAGATGTGGATATGGAAGAAGAAAGAATCAAGGAAGAGCAGAAAGAAAATCAGCAGAATGAATTGTTCAATTTTGCTGAAAGAACAAACATTGAAAATGGCGGTGAATTCGAGCCTGAAGAACCTGAAGAAAAGGGTGAGCAGGAAAAGGTTGACAAAACCGAGTGACCGTTGTAGGCTGTTACATAATGGAGGTAAATCGTGGGTAAAAGTAGAACAAGTCCATTGCAGAAAACGGGTTCATCAATTGGTGTTGGCGGAAGTATTGGTGGAGGAAACAGTTCTCTTTTTCATAATGCTACAAATGTTACAGAAGCAAAAAATCTCTTAAAGACAATATCCAATAATGCGAGTATTGAAATTACTAACAAAGATATTCCTGTCATCAATGAAGCAGTGAAACAGATTCAAGCGAGAATGAAGGAATATGGACTTGATACAGAGTTAATAAGAAAAGCAAATAATACAAGTTATATGTATGAAGCAGGAGATGCGATAAAAAGAGAATTTGAAAGAGAAATCAGTCAGATAAATTCCCTAAATATATCTTCATCAGAAAAATCTCAATATATAAAAGATTTGAAAGACTTAAATACACAGGCACTTAAAGCACAGGCATCTAATATCTCACAGACTGTTGCAGGTGTTGCAAAACGTGTCTCTGGCTCTGAAAAAGCACAAGAAAAAGTTTCAAAAATTCGTGGAATGAAATCTGATTTAATTATTAAAGCAAAACAAAAAAGTGATGCTAATAATAAATCAAAAGAATCAAGAGATTTGACATCTGCAATAAAAGAAGCAATAGATAATAAATCGCTATCTTTTACATACAATGGAAAAACATATACACGAAAAACAACAAGAAGTTCAAGTTGGATTAGCAAATAGGATGATAAAACCGAGTGACTGTTGTAGGTTGTTACACAAGTAAAAAACCTGCTAACAAGAAAAAAGCAGGTAAGAAATAAGGAGGATTAAAACAATGAAAAAGAATTGGCTTACAGTAATTGGAATTCTTTTTATCGTGGTTGGTGTTGTAATTTCTTACTTCACTAAATGGGAACTTTCTGATTTGTTGGGATTTGCCTCAACAATGTTTGGTGCAGGACTTGTTTGTTCTAATCTTTGGGATAAGCGGGATAAAACTGCTAAAACTTGGATGGCGGTTCTATCACTTGTGCTTGTGGGTGTTGGTGCTTTTATCGCTGGATTTGGTGGTGTTATTGCTGAATCAATGGTTGCAACAATCATTTCAAGTGTATTTGGTTTTGTTGCAATTATCGCAGGTTTGATTATATCAGCGGTTGCAAACAAGAATAAATAACCTGATGTAATTGAAATTAATAAAGACTCGGCATTAAAAACTGAGTCTTTTTTTTATTTTAAAACGGTGTTATTATTGAATTATGGATAGCGAAATTTATTGGAAAGACCGTGGCAAGATAAAGGAAAGAATGGGTGATAAATCCATTGCAATTCTTAAAAGCGAATGTAAAAGATTATATGAAATCTCACTTAAAAACATTCAGAAAGAAATTGATGCTTTTTATGGCAGATATGCGGGAATGAATGGTCTTTCAATCGCTGATGTACAGAAAAGATTAAATCCTGATGAATTGAAATCAGCCAAAATTGAAATTGCCAATTATTACAATCTTGTGAATAAACTTGCTAAAGATAATCAGGGAAAAATCAATGTTGAACTGTTGCGTAAATACAAAGAAGAATTAAGGTTACAGTCAGCAAGAGCCTATATGTCAAGGTTGGAAGGATTAAAGAATTCACTCAGATACAATCTAATTGATTTGGGATTCAGGCAGGAAATAAAGTTTAATGATGAATTATCCAAATTATGTGAAAATATACATTCTTACACAAGTTTTGATATTGATAAAACACTTGGATTCAGTGCGGGTTATAGTGCTATTCCTGCAAATAAAGTTGAATATCTTGTAAATGAAAGATGGTTGGGTGAAAACTATTCAGACCGTATTTGGAAAGATAAAAATAAACTGCTTGATAACATAAGCAACACTTTCCTGCAAGGAATAGCGAGAGGGCAGAACTCTGTAGTCATTGCTCGTGAAATTGCAAAGAATTACGGAACTTCATTTTATAACGCTGAAAGATTATGCATAACGGAATCCGCTCATATAACAGAGTCTGCAACAATGGAAAGTTACAAAGAACATGGTATTGATGAAATACAGTTTGTTGCAACACTTGATGCTCATACTTGTTCAAAATGTGGATATTGGGATGGAAAGTATTATTCAAGAAAAACGGCAGTGACGGGTGTAAATTACCCGCCAATGCACCCTAATTGCGTTACTGGTGATAACATTGTTTTATCACCAGACGCAGAAAAAATAATGAAATCTGAATATTCAGGAAAAATATTCAAGGTTTTTACTTCCAATGGTGGAAGTTTTACCGTCACCCCGAATCACATAATGCTTACATCTAGAGGTTGGGTCAGAGCAAAGAATATCGTTAAGGGTGACAAGGTAATCCGCTATTGCGGTTGGAACGAAATAGGTGTTGTTAGTAATCCAGCATATAACAATGGTGTACCCACTATCGAAAATCTTTTTGCTTCTTTCAAAAAATTTGGCTTTATGTTTTCCCGAAGTATGCCAGCCTCCGCCAAAGACCTCAAAGGCGATGTTGCCGAAAACGCAAAAATCGACATTGTAAATATCAACGGCTTTTTGCGGAATATAATCAATCCCTCTTTTAGAAAGTTCTTTAGCAATTTCAGATTCGTAAAAACTGACAAAACGCTTAAAAGATTTTTCCCTAGAAATAGCACGATAGCAGAGTTCCTTACGTGTGTAGCACTTGCCTTTGACGGCATTATGAGCGTTGATAGTGTTCTTAATGTTTTCTTCTCTGGTTCTTTTACTCATCATGAGTTGATTCGCTTCCTTTTGCGTTCTAATTACAACTCCCGACTTTTTAAGTCTGTTGTAAATGACGGTTCTTGCGACATTAAAGATTTTGGAAAGTTCATTGACGCTTTTTCCCGAATTATACAATTCGATGATGTTGTCAACATTGAGTGTAGTGATTTTAGCGGGCATATTTACGATGTTTCCTCCTCATCTACTTTATACATCGTCAATGGGTATTTGTCAAGTAATTGCAGATGTACCACAATTCCATATTTTGAACCTGATGAAATTGATGAAATGTTTGAAGAATCTGAAAGAATAGCAAGGGAAGATGGGGCTGGTGAATGGTATGAAGTGCCTGCCAGTATGAGTTATGCACAATGGATAAATACAGTTGTAAAATAAATACTTTACAATTTATTTATTTATGTTATATTATGTATTTATGAATGATAATATTAATTGGTTTAGATGTAAGAAGTGCAATAAGCCATTATTAAAACTTACTGATAAATCAGTGGTGATAAATGAGATATATTGCAGGCATTGTAAAACATCTTTTCAAGTTGAGATACGGCAAGGCACTGTAATAAAAAATGATGAAATAAAATAAACTTGGAATCTAAAAGGTCAATGGTTTATAGCCGTTGACCTTTTTTATTTATATCAAACTCTAAAGGGGTAAAACTATGGGAACTGAACCTAATCAGGAAGTTGAAACACCTGAAACTAAAAACACGGTGGAAACAAAAGTTGAAACACCTGAAACTGTAAACAATGGTGGAAATGGCAGTGCGGAAAATCCAAATCATGCACCGTATAAAACATTTGCTTCAAAAGAAGAATTTGATAAGCATAGTGCGGGAATTCTTAATTCAGCCAAAAACAAGGCGGAAAAGGAATTGTTGGCAATGCTTGGTCTGAAACCTGATGAAAAAGATAAGTTGGCAAAGTTCAAAGAGGCTTATGACAACACACTTTCAGAATCAGAAAAGCAGGCACAAACTCTTGAAAACCTTACTAATGAAGTTAGTGCTTTGAAAAGTCAACTTGCAGAAAAAGATGCAGTAATTCTTGCGTTGAGCAAATTGACGGGCAAGAACTCGACCGATGTAGACAAATATGTCCGCATGGCAAAGGGTCTTGTTGATGAGAATACAACGATTGAATCAGCACTAGAACAAGTGCTTGGTTTTATGAAAAAAGATGATGAAAAGCCTGCAACACCACAAAGCAAGCCTTTAACAGAGCCTTCATCTGATAAGAAAGATGAAAACCCGTTTGAAAGTGGAAACCTTACAAAGCAGGGTGAATTGATTAAATCGGATAGGGAAAAAGCAAGGGCAATGTATATGGCAGTAAATGGCAAAGCACCATCTTGGTAATTTGCATTTTATTAAAGGAGTATAAAAAATGGGTGCAACTAAAATTTCTGATGTAATTCAGCCTGAACTCTTTGCTCAGTATGTTATTGATAAAACAACTGAGAAAAGTGAAATTATGAATGCGGGTGTTGTTGAAAATAACCCTGAACTTAACCGTCTTATTACGGGTGGTGGTACAATTTTGACAATGCCAAAGTGGAATGACCTCGGTGGTAAATCGCAGGTTCTTGATGATACTAACCCTATCACAGTAAACAACATCACAAGCAAATCTGAATTGGCGACTTTGCTTATTCGTGCTAATGCTTGGGGTGCTCATGAACTTGCAGGTGCTCTTGCAGGTGACGACCCGATGAAAGCAATTGCAAGCCGTGTTGCTGATTGGTGGGTTCGTGATGAAAAATCTAACATCATGTCTATCCTTAATGGTGTATTTGCCTCAGCAAGTATGTCAGGTCTTGTAAAGGATATTTCCGCTGAAAGTGCAAGTGCAATTTCAGCAAATGCAGTTCTTGATGCTAAGCAGTTGATGGGTGATGCCAGCGACCTTCTTTCAATGATTTATATGCACTCTGCAACATTTACTGAATTGCAGAAACAGAATGTAATTCAGTTTATTCCCGTTGCTGAAAGCAAGATTACAATTCCAACTTATCTTGGTTATCGTGTTGTATGTGATGATTCAGCACCCGTTGATACAAAAGGAGAAAAACCAAAATATACAACATATCTTCTTGCTCGTGGTGCTATTCAGCGTGGTATTGGTACACCAATTGACCTTACTCAGGTTGAAACAGACCGTGATTCACTTGGTTCAACTGATTACCTGATTAACCGTCAGGCTAAGGTTCTTCATCCAAAGGGAATTTCTTGGGTTGGTGGTGCAACTATCACTGGACCAACACCTTCAGATGCAGAACTTGCAGTTGGTACAAATTGGAATCGTGTATCTGATATTAAGAAGATTGGTATGGTTAAACTTGTACATACACTGTAATAAGGTGGTGAAATATGGGTTTAAGTGCTTTTAATGCAATGCGGGCAAGAATGAAAGCAGAGGCAAAGGCACTTGGTAAAACAAGTGCTGATGTTGAAGTAAAAGAAATTAAGCCTGCTGAAACTGAAACTTTGGCTGAATCTGCAAAGGAAGAAGTTAAAGATTCTGATAAAGAACCTGAAACTAAGAAAACCGATGCTGAAAAACTGAAGAAAAAGAAGGAAGTGTAAAAAATGGCAGACGGCAATGATGAAAACGAATTTGATTACCTCAAAACCGTAAAGGTGTTACTTGGAATCAGTGATGATTCCGCTGATGAAATCCTCCAAATCTACATTGCTCAGGCTGAGCAAGGGATTCTGAATTATTGTAACATTAAACAGTTGCCGTCTGCTTTACACTATACGTTATGTCAAATTGTTGTTGATTTATACAGAGAAAATACCGCATTAAATAAAAGTGGTGCAGTTGTTGGCAACGTTTCAAGCATATCTGAAGACGGTAGAACTGTATCATTCAGCGGTGTTGAAAGCCTTAAAGTGCAGATGAATGATAAAATCACAAGATTGACCGAGTTGAACCGTTATAGGAAATTATACAGAGTATGAGTGGATTTAACTTTGGGCAAATTGCTGATGTTTTATCAGATTTTATGGATTCCGATTTTATTGATATAAAGCGGGATTCAGGTGGAAAATTACAAGAAGTTTATTCTAACATTCCTTGCCATTTATCTTTCAATTCAACTGATAATCCCGACCCAAATAGTGTTGATACAAAACCGATTATTCAAAGTATAACGGTTCATTGTGCAAATTGGGTTGATATTCAAAACAATGATTTTATCGTTGGTAAAAGAATGGATAATCAGGGCAACTTGTTGAAAGTATATAGTGGTAGATGTGGAAACCCTATTGTTTCACAAGGCAGGCAGAAAGTTTTAATGACTATGTCTGCGACCGAACCTGAAACACCGACACCAACACCTCCAATTAATCCTGCTATAATTAAAATACAGTATTTTTCTAATGGTTTACCTATTCAAGATGAAATTGAAAAAACTGTTGAAGTGGGAAGTTCATTTACAATAAATGCTCCTGCAATTGAAGGTTATCAGTTTGCTGATTGTTATGTAAACGGTGTTTTGCAGGAATCCCCGACTGTTTTTATTGCTAGTGTTGATGAAGAGGGCTATACAATAACGTTTGAATACAGTGTTTCTGATATGCCTAATATGGCTAGATTCTTAGTTTATGGTTTATATACAACTGATGATGGGGATTTGGCTAATGGATGGCATCAGTACAAGAAAATAAATTTGGATTCAATAACAGAATCAGAAGGTGTGTATACCATAACTTGTGATAATGTTGATTGGGTTCATGAAGATAACGGAAAAGTTCTTGCTATTACTTCAGGAGCAAAACTTGTGCTTATACCTAGAAATATTTTTGTAATGGTTACAAGAATTATTTCTAGAGTTGGTGATAAAGTTACGTTTACTGCAATTCCATATACACCGACTGAAGATGAATTAAATTCTTATGTGTGCGGGTGGTATGATTAATGGCAGGAAAATGGGGAGTTGATACACGTGAATGGAAAAAAATGCAAGAAAAACTTGAAAGATTAAGTCAGGATTCAAATGATGATTCTTTGGCTTATTTTTTAAGAAATTTTATTGTTGAAATGGCTGAAAGGGTGATTGCTAAAACAAAACCTAGAACTCCCGTTGGAACTCCTGAGAGCACGGGAATTCCAAATTATGTGGGTGGTACACTTCGTAGGAATTGGCAGTTGGGAAAAATTCTTGTTGAAGGTAAAAAGATAAGTGTTGAAATCTTGAATCCAACGGAATATGCAACTGAAGTTGAATATGGGCATAGAATTATGGGTGGTGCAGGGCATAGTGTTGAAGTTGGTTGGAAAGATGGCAGATTTATGCTAACAATTAGTGTAAATGAAATTAGAAATCAGATGCCTGCTAGATTTGCAGTTGAATGGAGTAATTTCTGTAAAAGATGGGGTTTGTAAATGATTGAATTAACGGGTGAAAATGTAAAGCAGGCAATTGTTCAGCAACTTCTTAAAACTTTTTCTAATGTAAAGGTTTATAAGGAGGCTATAACTAATCCACAATATCCTCATTTTTTCGTTTATCAAATATCCGTTGTTGATACTGAAGAAAGAAAAAGTTATCACTTAATGTCTTATGCAATGGATGTGAGATACAGAATAAAGTCAGACCAATCTACAGATTTGAAGTTGGAGCAGAATCTTGATGATATGGGGATGAAACTCTTACAGAATTTTAACATAATTACTTTTGGAAATGAAAAAATAAGAATAAAAGAAAAAAATACAGAAAAGGTTGATGGGGTGTTACATTTTACCTTTAATGTTGATATATTGGGAAAGGAAATACATGATGAAGAATCAGTAAAACAAAATAAATTAAATATGGAGGTAAGATTAAATGGCAACTAAATACATTAGTATTCCAGTTGAAATTGAAGCTATTCAGTTTAGTGTTGCAACATTATCTGATATTATCATTTTTACAGAATGTACAAACTTTCAATTGACAAAAAAGGATGGTGTGTACAATTGTTTAATCACTGTAAATGGTGCGAAGTTGTTGCTGATTGAAGGTAACTATGTTACAAAAAATTCTAGCGGTGATATTAATGTTGTTACTGCTGAAGTTTTTGAAGCATCATATATCAAAAAGGAGTAGAATATGGCAGGTGGAATTTGGCTCGCTCAGAACAAGGTAAGACCTGGTGCTTACATCAATTTTAAGGCAGTTCCAAAATCAAAAATGACCGTTGGTGATAGAGGAATTGTTGCAATGGGTTTACCTTTGTCATGGGGTAAAGAGGGTGAATTAATCGAGGTGCTTTCAAGTGATTTGCTTGATGGTACAAGCAAGAAGAAAGTTGGATTTACTGCATTTGATAGTGAATCAAAACTGCTTGCTGGTGCATTGAATTACGCTTACAAGGCTCTTGTTTATCGTATGGATGCTGGTGGTTCAAAAGCAAGTGTAACTTTTGGAAACTTGACCGCAACCGCTAAATATAACGGTACATTCGGAAACAAGATTCTTATTGCAATTACTCAGGATGCAGCAAATGAACTTTGGACTGTAATCACCTATGTAGACGGTGCGAGCCTCGACTCACAAAAAGTTGCAAACGTAACAGAACTTGAAAACAACGATTATGTTGATTTTACTGGAAACGGTGAATTGGAAGTAACCGCTGGTGTTGCCTTGACTGGTGGTACTAACGGTACAGTTGTTGATTCAACCGCTTATCCAGCTATGTTTAGAGCCTTGCAGATGGCTAAATGGCAGACTTACGCTTGTTTCAGCTCAGATACAACAATTAAATCAAATGTAGTAACCTTTATTCAGCAGTTGCGTGAAGATGAAGGTCGTTATGTTCAGGGTGTTGTTGCTGATTACGCTGGTGCAGATTATGAAGGAATCATCAATTCTGTAAACGGTGCAGTTATTGATGATGTAACTTTTAGTAAGGAAGATTTTGTTGCAATTGTTGCTGGTATGACTGCTGGTGCAAATGTAAACGAATCAAACACTGGAAGAGTAATCAATGGTGCAACTTCAATCGTTGGTGAACTTACTGATGCAGAAATTAAAGAAGGATTAAGCGTTGGTAAATTCATTCTTTCTACTTCAACAAGTGGAAAGATTAAAGTGGAGCAGGATATAAATTCACTTCATACTTATGGTAGTGATAAGAATTACAACTTTACAAAAAACCGTGTAATGAGAACACTTGATGAAATCGGTACAACCGTTGTTCAGACATGGGAAGATTCTTACATGGGTAAGGTTGATAATAATGATATTGGAAGAGGAATTTTCAAATCAGACCTTATTGTCTATGGTAATGAAATGCAGAGAATTAATGCTATTCAGGAATTTGCTGGTGCTGATGATATTACAATTGCTCAGGGTGTTGACCTTGATGCTGTTGTTGTTGAATGGGGTGTAAAACCCGTTGATTCGATGGAAAAACTTTATATAACCGTAAAGGTTAGAAGTTAGTAAAGGAGGCACAATATGTACATGAAAGCAAGTGATGCCATATCAGGCAAAGAAGGTTCACTGTTTGCTACAATTGACGGTAAAGTAATTGAAGTTGCTGAATGCAAAAATATTACAGCTAAAATAACTAAAAACAAAACTGAATTTAAGGCTTTGGGTTATCGTGGCACTCAGCATAAGGCAACGGGTTGGACTGGTACGGGTTCAATGGTTATCCATTATGCAAGTTCACGTTGGGCAAAGATGATGATTGATTATGCTAAATCAGGTAAAGATACTTACTTTAAGTTGGTTCTTACCAATGAAGACCCGACTTCATCTATTGGCAAACAGCAGGTAACATTGATTGATTGTAATATGGATGAGTCAGAAATTGCCAAACTTGATACAGAGGCAGAATTTCTTGATGAATCAGCAAACTTTACTTTCAGTGATGTTGAACTTAATGAATCATTTAAGGCACTTTCTTAAATAAAGCATAATACCACCATAAAATAACTTTATTTTTATGGTGGTTTATTTTATAATCAAAGCAATACTTATTTATTTTTGGAGGATTAAAATGAGTAAACTTGATGATTTTTTGGAAATGCCTGATGTTTCAGAAATCAGGGAAACTGTAAAAGAAGTTGTAAACGGCAAAGAATTTGAATTTGTTGTTAGACCTTTGTTGCAGGAAGAACATTCTGAATTTCAGAAAAGGGCAAACAGCGTAAAAGGAAAGAATATTACATTTGATTTAGGTAAATACAATCGACTTGTTCTTGATGCTTGTATTGTTGAGCCTGATTTTGCAGATGAAAAATTCTTGCAGAAAGTAAAATGCAATTCAGCTAGTGAATTCTTGAACAAGAAATTCCCCGCAGGAATTCTTGCAGATATTGCTGAAAAGATTCAAAAACTTTCAGGGTTTGAGGCTCTTGAGGCTGATATTGAAGAAGCAAAAAACTAATTAAGGAGGACGGTGAAGCCTTATATTGTCAATTCGCCGTTCTCAAATTAAGATGGAAACCTACAGAATTTTCTAGGTTACCACAAAAAGAAAAAGCATTTGTGATTGCCTGCATTGACAATCAAATCGAGGCAGATAAGCAGGCAGAACAAAAAATGAAGAGGTGAAACAATGGCACAGATAAATTTGGTTTTTAATGGTGTTGATAATGTATCTCAAATTGTTTCACAAATAAATCAACAAATGCAAAATGCTGAAAAAAGTGCAGGCAATCTAACAAATAAATTGCTTGGTGTTAGTTCAGCATTACAAATATTTTCTTTTGCAAAAAATAAAGTTGATATGCTTACCAATTCTGTATCAGGGTTGGTGGGTGAATATCAGCATCAATTGGAAATGGAAACAAGACTTGCAACTGTAATGCAGGCTAGATTTGGTGCTAATAGTTCAACTATTAGTGCAATGAAAGATGTTTTGAAACAACAAGAACTCGCAACGGGTTATTCTTACGAAATGTTGACCAACGGTGCTCAGGAGTTGGCAACCTACATAACTGATGCTAAAACTCTGAAAGGTTTGATGCCCGTGCTCGCTAACATGGCAAAGCAGGGTGGTGTAAACTCAGAACAAGGAATGATGAGTTATGCCACAATGCTTGGTAAAGTCATGGGTGGTGATATGGGTGGAATGTCTAAACGTGGTTACGTGTTCAGTGACGCTGAAAAAGAAGCATTCAAACTGATGAATGAAGAGCAGAAACTTGCCTTTATCACTAAAACCGTAAATGAAAGCATAGGTCAACAAGCACAAGCCTTAAATGCGTTAAATCCTCAATCAGTACAATCTATCTCAGTTCAATTGGGAAATATGCGAAAAGAACTTGGTAAAACATTAAAACCTTTTCAAGATATGTTCCAACTTGTAACAATGAGATGGAAATTAGCGTTTTATGAAGATATATTAAAAGCCTTACAATTTATTCAGAAACATATAAACGGTGTTGTCATTGCGTTAGGTGCTTTGGGTGTTGCTATACTTGCAGTTGGTGTTTACTTTGCTATTCTTAAAAGGGAGGCTATAGCAAGTGCAATAGCAACGGCAGTTGCATGGGCAATTGCTCATGCTCCATTAATCGGTATTATATCATTGATTCTCTTGATTATATCGGCTCTTGCTTTGTTCCTTGCCTTTTCTGAAAAGACATTTAAGGCGGTTGGAATTGCAATAGGTGTTCTTGTTGCAGGTGCAATAAATGGCTTTGTTGATGTAAGAAACTTTATTGCTATTATAGCGGAATGGATTGTTAATACTTTCTGGAAAGTTGTTGATAAGGTAAGTGATTTCTTTCTATCAATGGCTCAAGATATAATTAAAATTATTACACCGCTTGCAGGAGCGATTGGTAAAATTTTTCATCAAGATTGGGATGAAAAATTAATTGAATTCCAAAATAAAATTGAAGAATTAAAAGGTGATGGCCCGATTACTGTTGATTATGGTAGAATGGACAGAGTATCATATAAAGACTATATAGTCAAAGGTGGTGAAATAGGTTCTAATCTTTCAGAACAATTTCAGGGTGCAATTGATAAATTAACGGGTGGACTTAAAAAGGCAGTTGGTGATGGATTATCTCAACAAGGCAATCAATTCAAATTTGCTAGTGATGGCTCATTACTTACTTCTGATACTTCATCTGTTGATATTGCTCAGGATTATAAAGATTTGCTTTCAACAAAAGCAACTGAAAGATTCTTCTTCAAACAATCTAACATTAGACCTCAGATAAATATTGAAATGAATGGAACTAATGTAACGGCAGAAGATGTTCGTGATGAAGTTGCATCGGTTCTTAATAAATTTACTGGTACAATGACTGAAGCTCTTTATAGTAATGGGGTTGCATAATGGAACTTTACAAACAAGATAGTTTTATACCAATTTATATTACTCTTACTTACGATAAATGGAAAACTTTGAAATTTCCAATTAATCCTGAAGTGTTGAAAAAGGTGATTCCTAGTTCAGCAGAAACAGTTGATATTGTTGGATTGGGTGAAGTAAGTGTTCCACAAACTCCTAAACTAGCTGAAATGACAATTGACTCATTCTTTTGGCAGGAGTTGTCTACATTAGTACCTCCTGCTCTTTATGTCAATTGGCTGGAAGAATGGCAGAAAAGCAAAAAGCCTGCTTTTATGGTTGTAACAAGATTTAACTTTTCAATGTGGGTTACTTGTGAAAACTTTGAACATTGGATAAATGCGGGTGAAGAGGAAGATGTTTATTACACTTTAAGCCTTAAAGAATATCGGCATTATGGTGCTAAAAAAATTAAAGGCTCAACCAATAGCAAACTGATAACTGCAATAAATAATGTTATGGATGCCGTTGGAAAATATGCAGGATATACAGTTTGTGTTGATATTCCTAGACCTAGCCGTGTATCAAATAAGGAAGTTATCAATAATCCTTATACAGTACAGAAAAATGATACTGTAACAAGCATTACTAAAAAGATAACTGGTTCAGACGAAAACTGGAAAGAATTGTATATTGAAAATAAAGAAATCATTGGTGATTCATTGATGGATGGTCTTGTTGTTGGAACTAAATTGACTTTGCCTGAAAATTGGGTAAGAAATAGTTCTTATAACATTGTTACTTTAGAGGGTAATAGTTGATGAAAATAGATTTGCGAATTAATGGAAATACAGATTATGGTTTTGATGTTTCCGAACTTGCACATGAGATTGATTATTCAACATCATTAAAAGGATACCCAGGTAAATTAACTTTTAAGTTAAGAAAAGACCCTTATGGTGATTTGAAAATGAATCTTGGTGATGAAGTGGAATTCAAATTTGAAAACGCTGAAGTTTTCAAGGGATATATTTTTTCACTTTCAACTACTGATGAAGAAGATTACTCCGTTGTTGCTTATGACCAAATGCGATATTTGCAGAATCACGATTATTATTTTACTAATGGAAAAGAAACGGCAAGTGATATATTTCTTAAACTTTGTAATAATGCTGGATTCCGTGAATATAATTTTTCAGAAAAAAAGATGGTGACGACCGCAAAAGTTATAGATAAATCAATCATAAAAGTTAGACCTTATACTTTTCAAGACAAAACATTGTTTGAAATAATTGAATGGGCAATTGAAGAAACACAAAAAGGAAATTATAAGATATATAAAAATGCTAAGGGTGAAGATGTTGTTGAATATGAAATTGAAAAAACTTTATCAAATGAAATAATGGACAAATTGTGGAAAGGTTTTCATTATTATATTCGAGATAATTTTGGTACTCTTGAATTTAAATCTTTAACTAAAGAAATAAAATCACATTTTAAAATAGATAAAAATAAACCATTTAATATATTTGAATCACATTCATTTATGGATAATGAAACACTTGTAATTGGTGAAGAATCATTGCTGATGAATTATGAGTATTCTATTGATATTGATAAAGATACACACAATGAGATTTTACTGTTATCGGAAACAAATGAATCCATTAAAAACGAAGAAGGTAAAGAAGAAAAAGTAAAGGAATTGGTTTATGCGAAGCAGGAGGATAGTGTTAAAAAATGGGGTAGATTAAGAAAGATTGTTACAGTAAAAGAAGGTGCAACTGAAGAACAATTAAAAAACTACGCTAAACTTATTCTTGATGTTGAAAATAACCCAACAAAAACCCTAAAATTAACCTGCTTGGGTTATAATGGATTATATGCTGGAAATGCTTTTGCTTTAAGATTAAAAAGTGTTGGTATAAATGATATTCCCGTATATATTTTATCGGCAGTTCATCACTATGATGGTGATAATCATACTATGGATTTGGAAGTTACAACGGAAGGTAATTTCCCTGAAGGATTATAATTATGGGTAGTAATTTTGATATTGAGGCACAAAATTTTGTAAATGCTATCAAAAGAATGATGAATCAGAATAAGCCTAACACAATGATTTATGGAACTGTAAAAACAGTTGACCCATTAAGCATTGATATTGGAAATGGAATTGTCTTGCCTAAAGAGTTTTTGTTCTTAGGTCAAAACTGTAGACCTCACAAAGTCAAGATTCCGCATACTCATATTCTTGATACTCATTTTACTGAAACCTCACCGTCTGTTGGAAGTATTGGTGCGGGAACTATTGCGGGAAAGGCTTTTGAACAAACCCAAAAAGCACTTGCAGAAAGTACAATGGTAACTTATAAAACTTTAGATGAAAACGGAAATGAAGTTACAAACACCATATCAAAAAAGAATCTTGGAAGAAGTTCAATATCAACAAGTATTGCAGTTGGAGGGCAGGCAACAATAGTTGATGATTCTGTTATGATTACAGATAGTGAACATAAGCATATAATTTCAAAACAAATTACAAAAGATGTTCATTTTCCTAAGTCTGATTATGAGGAATGCGTTATACTAGAAATTGAGCCAAAATTAAAAGTTGGTGATACTGTTTTAATGTTTGCATTTAATGATTATCAGAAGTATTATGTTGCTGAAAGGATTGAGGAGGAATAAATGATTCCACAAATAAATAATCAGCTTATCGGTGATTCAATTCAATACAGACAACCTAATTTAACTTATCGTGTTGGTGATAGTACAGTTGCAGGAAAAGTTGATAAATTGGATTCAGTAAAGCAGGCAATTTATCATATTTTATCTACTGAAAGATACTCCAGTCCAATTTATGATGGTGATTATGGTGTTGAACTTGAACAATACATAGGGAAAGATATTGGATTTATTACGGCTGGAATTCAGGAAACCTTGCGTGATGCACTTTTGCAGGATGATAGAATTTCTGATGTTCAAGTTGATAATGTTGAAAAAAGTGATAAACAAAACAATGCTTGTTTAATTGATTTTACGGTGTTTACAATATATGGAACTTATAAAGATTCTTTGAGTCTTGCAATATAACGGAGGAATCAAATGTCATACAGTGATGATAATACTTTTGAAAAAATCTTAAACAGATGCCTTGCGAATGACCGACTGGTAGATGTAGATAAGCGAGTAGGCTCAATCATTTACGATGCACTTGCTCCAGTTTGTCTTGAATTGGCTGATGCTTATGTAAAAATGGATATTCTTGAAGAACAAACATATTTAATGACCGCAACTGGTAACAATCTTAATAGACGTGTTTATGATTACGGTATAAGCAGAAGAAAAGCAACAAGGGCATTAAGAATTGCTGAATTCAAGCAATATAAAGTTGATAGTCAAGGAAATTATGTTCTTGATGAAAACAACCAAAGGATTCTTATTGATATGGAAATTGAAACTGGTATAAGATTTGCAATTCCTGAAAATGCTGAAATCACTTATGAATATATCGGTAAAACAGATGGTTATAAGATTCTTGAATGTGAACAAACTGGTACACAAGGAAATGAACACTTGGGTACAATTTTACCATTAACACCTATTTTGAATCTTGCTCAGGCAAATATCATATCAACTTATAAACCAGCTGAAGATGATGAAACTGATACTGAATTAAGGGCAAGAGCCGTTGCAAGTCTTAATTATGGTGCTTTTGGTGGAAATATTCAGGATTATATTGAAAGGGTGAATGCCATTGATGGAGTTGGGCAAACAAAAGTTTTTCCAGCATGGCAGTATAACGGTTCTGTTTTACTTTCAGTTGTTGACCCATTATATAATCCGATTACAACAGAATTTGCAAGAAACCTTAAAGAACAGATTGACCCTGAAGATTCTACGGGGCAAGGAATTGGAATAGCTCCAATCGGGCATTATGTTACAATCACAACACCAACAAGGCAGGATGTTGATGTTGCTTTAACGATTGAATTCTTAAAAACAGAAACTATTGAAACAATTCAAGAAGAGGTTGAAAGAAAAATTGAAGAATATTTCCTTTCAATCAGACAATCTTATAAGCAAGATGTAAACCTCACAATCTATCGTGCAAGAATTATTGAAAAAGTTCTTGAATTGGAATTCGTATTAAACGTAACTGATGTAAAATTAAATGGTGAAATGAATGATATTGTTTATGTTGATGAAGGTTTGTTGGGTAAACAGTATTTACCTTATCTTAGGAGCGTAACAATTGAGTGATATTAACTTAAAAATAAAAAACAGTAATGTTATACGGCAGAATCTCATTATTTTAAGCAGGTCTAGGGTTGAGGATGAAAACTTGATTCTTGAAGAACGAGCCAATTATGTAGTCCGCTATTCCCCTGATGTTCTGAAAGATAATAAGACCATGGAAGCATTGTATGGAACTCAGAAAGATGAAATAGAAACCTTGCATGATGAAATTCAAGCGAATATTGATAACACATTCTTAGAATCACTGAATTATAATGGTATTGTGAAATGGGAAAAGGTTCTTAATCTTGAATCAAATGCTGATTTGGATTTGAACACAAGACGGGACTTGTTACTTACTAAAAGAAGATTCAGACCGCCATTTACAAGGCAGAATTTGCAAAGGATTCTCGAAAGTGTTTGGGGTAAAGGAAATTATACTTTTGAAATATTTCCAAATGATTTTGAACTTACTATTGATATTCATACAAATTCACCTGAAGTTTATCTGAAATTTCAAAAGTATATCAGAAGTTTGATTCCAGCCAATATGTATGTTATATTTAGTGTACAATATACATATCTTTATTTATTTAGAAATTGCAGTTATAATAACTTAGAAAGGCTCACTTACGGTGAGTTATCGCAATATGCAGATTATAATTTTGAGGGGTAAAAAATGAATTATTCAACCAATTACAATTTGAATAAGCCTGAAAGAAGTGAGCAATTCAATATCGACCATTGGAATAATAATACCGATGCTATTGATACACAAATGCACACAAATGCCGTAAACATTGCACAAAACGCAACTAATATTGCGACCTTGTTTACTGGATTGAATACAAAAAATACAAGTGATACAAATTCAGTTTTCTATAAGCTGATGAAATTGATTTATCCAGTTGGAAGTTTGTATTGGAGTGCCAATAGTACAAATCCTAGTACATTATTTGGCGGAACTTGGGTTCAGATTAAAGACAGATTTGTGCTTGCCTGCGGTGATACTTATAAGACTGTAGGAGCGACTGGTGGAGCAAGTAGTGTTACTTTATCAGTTAATAATATGCCTAGCCATACCCATAGTTTTACACCGAGTGGAAAGGTAAGTTCTCATAGCCACGGATTGAATAACCATACCCATAGTTTTAGTGGAAGTGGAACAACTGGAGGAATGAGTGGTAATGCAACAGGTGATTTTGAGTCAGTTATTAGAAGTGTTATAACAGTCGCTTCTAATAACACAAATCCAGCCATTTGGAAAAATAATGGCAATGATGGTAATGCTTCTTATGTAAGTGGTTGTTTTTCAATTGGAGCGGATAAATTTAGCCAATATGGAATAAATAATGACCCACCCTGGCGACCAGAACACTGTGGCACAATGCCTCCTGCTAATCGTGGATGTTTGCACATTAATGTTAGCCACACCCACTCATTTTCATATTCAGGAACAACAGGTGGAGCAAGTGGAAACACGGGAAACGCTACACCTACCTTTGCAGGAGATGCAGGAACAACTGGAAGTAACGGAAGCGGAACTTCATTTTCAATTTTACCGCCTTATGTAGTAAAATATTGCTGGGAGCGAGTTAGTTGAGAATCAAAGAGATTAAAGAACATCATAAATTATTTTTAAATAAGGAGTATAAAAATGACAATTATAACAGAATTAGCAGACGGCAGAACTGAAGTATTTGAGAGTTCAAATTATGTAATAAGCAAGCCTAAAGACTTTCACCCATTGCTATGCAAGGTATCAATTTATGATAATGGCAAGAAAATAAAATCCGTTTCAAGACCGTTTAAGTTTATTTACAAGCATTTTATTTTCAAGTCAGAAAAAGTGCAAACCATTCTCAAAAATATTGAAGAACAAAGACGACTTGCGGAACAAGCAAAAGGGGAAACAAATGAAGGCTAAAGATACATCTCATATTGGGATGATAGTTGGAGCAGTTGGTCTGATTGTGACTTTTGTAGTTGTAATGCTGAAGTTCATCCTGCACAATACTTGCCCATCAGTTGAAGATGTAAAGGCATTAATCTTGATTGGTGTTGCACCATCAATTCCATTTTGCCCTATATTCATTTCAACTTGGTTTGATAAGATTATTGAACTTAAAAACGGTAAAAAATCTGAGGAGTAATTATGAATACAGTTGCATGGATAACTTCTAAGGGTGAACAACACGATATTAAAGATATTGAGGCAAGAAGAACAAAACTTAATATTGAAGATTTACCTAGAAACGTTGCTTTTTTCATTAATGATGCTGGTTATATTACCAATGCAGTAAATGATTTGGTAAATTATTACAAAAAATCAGAAACATACACAAAAAATGAAATTGACCAAAAACTATCTGCAAAATGGGATTCAAAATTTGTTGATGAACTTCCGACAGAAGATATTTCAACAAGCACAATCTATTTTCTGAAACGAAAAAAAGAGCAAGGAACAACTCAATATGAAAATGATGTGTATGATGAATACATATATACTGGAACCTGGGAGTTAATCGGAAACACCTATGTTGATTTATCTGATTACTATACTAAAAGTGAAACCAATACACAAATTCAAACACAAATTGGTGTTGAAAGTCAGGCAAGGCAAGATGCTGATAGTTTACTTCAAACCAATATTGATAATGTTCAGATTAATCTTAATACAACTAATCAGAATCTTAATGCAGAAATTTCAGCCAGAGAAGTAAAAAATCTTCAGCATGAAACTGATATAAGTGCAAATACAACTGCTATTCAGGCAGAAAGAACTAGGGCAATGGGTGCAGAAAGCACACTTGCCGACCGTTGTGATACTTATGATTCACACGTTGCAAATACAAGTAATCCTCACAATGTAACAAAAAATCAGATTGGACTTGGCAATGTAACAAATGTTGCCACAACTGGCACTATAACCCTTGATTCTGAAGAAAACATAACTAGCGGAGCGGTGTATACTGCCCTAAAAAATAAAGTTGATAAGATTGACGGCAGGGGGTTAAGTGAACAGAACTTCACTTATGCTGAAAAAACTAAGCTTGCAGGATTAAAGAATTATGATGACACTTCAATTCAATCAAGAGTGTCTGCAAATGAATCTGCAATAGCAACTCTCAATGGAGATTCCTCAACTGTAGGTTCAGTTGACAAAAAGATTGCTGACGCTATCGCAGGTGTAACGCAGATTGATTTTAAGATTGTTACAGAACTTCCTAATAGTGGAATAAAAGGCACAATTTATCTAATTCGTGGAACTGGAACAGAAGCAACCCAGCAATATGATGAATATATTTGGGTGGACGGCAAATGGGAAAAACTCGGAAAAAGCACAATAGAAGTTGATTTGTCTGATATATATTCAAAATCTGAAGTAAATGCTCTAGTATCCGTTAAAAATGATAAAATAACTATAACCGATGATAGTTCAACCGTTCTAACGGATGCAGATACTTTTTCAACTACAAGTAATACTGGAACGAATCCTACAAATCTAACAAAAAGACCTTTAAGTTTATTGTGGAATTACATCAGAAGCAAAATTGACACTTACGGTGTAAACGATATTACTTTTGAAATCGTATAAGGATATTATATGGCATATAAATTCTTGCAAACTTCATTTCAATATTTATATAAATTTGAAATAAACAGCAAAATATTTGGAAATGGAAATGGAAGTATAAATGTATATGATAACTCAGGAAACTTATTATATTCAGATATCGTTACTTCCAGAGGTCATACTTTATATATTTTTAATACATCATTGAAATTAATTTCAAAAACAAGTTATGATTCATACACTGAAGGAAATACCAACGGAATAACTGATGAAATAAACAAATATCTTAATGGTAAGTCCAATTATTACGGATATATATTCGCAATCGTTACTTACGATGCTATAACTCACGATTCAACATTTAATGATTTAATGTGGTCGAAAAGCAACCTGAACAATTCGTTTCATTTGGGAAAGGATATATCTTGTCTTAGTTCAAGAAATTCCTTCGCTTTCTTAGGTACAGTTTGTGATTCTAAAACTACCGCTAGAAAATGCGAGTATGATTGTGATTTTGATTACAATATAGGTAAAAATTCAACATTGACTTCATATATAATCAAAAAATCAAAATCATCTAAACCAATCGTTATAACTCGAAATCTTAAAATGTATACAAGAATATATCCATATAATGATTCTACTCAACCTATAGGGATTCCTTATGTAACTCATAATACAGGTAGTTACAGTAAAGAGATAGCTCTTAGAAACACAAAACTTTACGCAGGTAGAACTTATTATGTAAGAGTTAAATTCAGAACAAGGGGAGATGGAACTTCTACTTCTAGTAAATGCTCATCAATAGGCTTTATAACCTATTGGAATAACTGGAGTGCAAGTTGGTCATATATTCATAATTCTGCAACCGCCTATAATGAAATTGGAAAAATTGTAGAATGGACTTACTCATTCACTGTTGATTCAGATGTGCAACCGCAGGGAACTGGTTTGTATTTTATTATAGACAACTACTGGGGAAACGGCAATGACAGCCAGACGATTGATTTATATTATGCAAAATACTGGGATTCTGAAGGAAATGTTTATAGTGAACTTGGAAAAGATACACCATTTTTAAAATTAAAAAAAGACAACTTAATATACTACGCTCCTTCAGAAATAAAATCAAATCTATATGCTCGTGAGCCTGAAGGAAAGATATTTTTTGCAGATTCTAATTCTAAAGGTGATACCGGATATCGCATATATCCTTTAAGAGATACTTTAGAAAAATATACTTATAATGAATTGGAACATTTATGCTTTCATTTTCCCTTTCATTATTATACGAGTTTGAAATATATGGAACTTTATAATTATTGATACTTTATTTAATTGAATTTTAATATTATAATTAAAAAAGAGGCTGGGATGAAATTAGATGAATTTATCAATAAATACATAAAAACAAAAGTAGACTTTGATGGGGCTTTTGGTGCTCAATGTGTAGACCTTTTCAGACAATATTGCAAGGATGTTCTACAGATTCCGCATACTGGCTCTTGCTCAACAACTGGTGGTGCAATTGATTTATTCCTAGATTGGGAAAAAATGCCATTAGAAAAAAAGTATTTTAAGAAGATTCCTATTAATAAAGCATACAACGATATTGAATTTAATTTTGGTGATGTTGTTATTTACAACAAGACCGATAAAAACAAATATGGTCACGTTGCTCTTTTCATTTCAAAAGTTGATGATAAAAACATTCTTGTGTTTGAGCAGAATGGAATTAAACAAGATGGTGCCAAATTATCAATCAGAAGTATTGATAATATGCTTGGTGTATTAAGATTTGATTGGAGTGGAAAATGAACGCAGAGGCAGTAAATAACATTACATTAGGTGGGATAGTCGCAATCGTTGTTGCCGTTGGTGTTTTATCAGGATTTTTTGGAAAGTTATTTGCTCAGATATACAAGATTAAACAACTTGGTGAAAAAGTTGAAGAACTTGAAAAGAAAATGACTGATTTTGAAACTCTGCAAAAACAACAAAAATCTGAATTAATTGATAAAGTTGAAGAAACAAATAATGCGGTAAATCTGATATGTTCGGCAGTAAGTGCCTTAATTGATGATTCATTGCAGGATAATCAGGAATCAAAACAAAGATTGCGGGATATTAAAAATAAACTTGATAATAAAAAGGAAATTGTATAATGAACAACATTGATATTGAAATCAGTGAAAAAGTTGCTGAAGAGGCAGGAAAACAAATGCAACAATTGAAAAGGGAAATTGAATCCAATAAAACTGCCCATATTTCACTTCTTGAAGATATTTTATCTGATGTTAAGGAACAAAGAAAATTCCTGAAGTTTATTTCAATATCACTTTTTATATTACTTTTAGTTGTAATTATAGGTTCTTTTGGATTAAGTCTTGTAAATCAGAAATTCTTAAAAGATTGCACAGTTCAGAATACTGAAAAGATGCTTGATTTTATATCAAATACAGATTTCAACTCGAATGTTGAAATGATTACAGATAATAATTCTGAAAACAATGGTAATTTATCAATTACAAAATAAGGTGTAAAATATGGGTGTTAAAATGAAGGTGAGTAAAAGTATTTCACCCAAAGATAAAAGTAAAATTAAAAGAACTATATCTAACACTGTTTCTATAAGGACTGATGGAAATAAAATTCTATCTGTTAGTAGGAGCAGGAATGTCAAAAATAATAAAAAACATAAATAATTTTTTTAAGAAAGCAGTTAAAAAAGATATTGATAAAATTAATAATGAAATTGTGCTATCTGAAAGGCAACAAAAAATATTTGAGATGTTTTATATAAAGAAACAAAACATTGATTTTATCGCTGATTCATTATGTGTTTGTAAAATGGTTGTAAATAATGAACTTAAAATAATAAGAATTAAAATAGTAAAAATTCTTGAATTAGATGAATAAAAAAGACCTGAATTATCAACGATAACTCAGGTCTAAGGAGAATGTATGAATTACTTTTTTAACTTGTTATATTCCACCATAACGTCTGCAATTTTGTAACAAGATTCAGCAACTTCATTTAAGTTTTCACGGTTTTGCATCAGGTATTCACCCATGCCTGCAAGTGCTTGTCCTGCAAAATAATCACGCAATGTAAAATTATTAATTTTTTTAGCAATTTGCTGAATTGCTTGCATTGTATATTGTTCTTCAATGCTCATATTATTTTCCCGTACTACCAAAACCGCCTGCACCTCGAATTGTTTCTGAAAGTTCATCAACAACTTCAAATTCAATTTTAGGAACTTCTCTTATTGCACATTGACAAATTCTTGTGCCATCTTCAACTGAAATTGCTTTATCAAGATTATTGATAAGACAAGCCATAACCTCACCTCTATAATCCCAATCAATAGTGCCGATTCCTGAATCAATTTTATTCTTAGTCATACTACTTCTCGGTCTTATGACCATTTCATACCCTTTTGGAAGTTCAACGGCAAAACCTAAAGGAATTAATTTACGTTCATTTGGTTTAATTTCAATGGGTTCTTTACATCTTGCATAACAATCAGCACAAACTGCACCATCTGTTTTAAACTCAGGTAGTTTTCCACCGTTAATAAGTTTAATCTGTACTTTCATTTAAGCCACCTGAATAGTTGAACCTGATTTGTGTAAAGCAATCTTGTAAAGAACATTAAAATCAAAATCTTTTGGGTTTTTCACACCCGCACAACCGATAAGATAGTTACATTTTTCATCACGATAAACAAATAATTTAGTTTTCGTTGTTACAACAAAATTATTTTCAAATTTAATCATATTTTCCTCCAACACTTAAATTATAGAAATTTCAAATCAAATTCTTCTCTTGGTTTTAATTTCATATATTTTTCACGCAAATTTGAATTTGTTCCCATGAAATATCCTGCAACAAAAGCATCAAATTCATTAAATCTTGAATCTGTTTTTTCACTCATAAGTTTTTTCCAAATTTGAAACAAGTCTCCCACTACACCACAATTTTCAATAATTCTCGGTGTATCTTTCAAAAGTGAATGTGGGTCAATCGTTTTCATTTCACACCTCGCTTTTATTATAGGATTGCAGGCTTGAAAATCGCCTGCAATATCCCACTATGCCAATTTTCTAACTTCCCAACCACAGTCATGTCGCCAATATTCTTCATTTATCCACTTGGTGAACTGCAAGTGAGTAATTCTCCAATTATCAGGAATCCAAGCAGGGATATATTTTTCACCCTCAATCTCAACCAGCTGAGATTTTGGAATCCAACCAAAAATATCAATCTGTGGATTGCCGTCTTTGTAAGTGAATCCTGTATATTCACCACAGCAATATGCCTTTTCACTTTCCTTTTTCTGAACAAGAGGCAAACACTTCAGTGGAATCAAATATTCAGGCTTTCCAAATTTTCCCATTCTTTCATATGCAATTTTCTTTTCCATGGTTCATTCTCCTTTGCAGGTTGTTTTCCTGCTTACGTTTATTATATTAAACTAATTTATATAAAAAGTCAAGTAGTTTATATAAATTATTTATAAACTTTTTGTGTTATTTTTATAAACTTATAAAAATTAAATTACATGTATTATTGCATTATGGAAGTTAGGCAAATAGCAATTAATTTTATTAAAACTTTATCACCAAACGATAAGGAAAAATTAAAGGTAATGCTCACACATGGAATTACTTGTGGTGCTGATTATGCAAGGCAGAATGAAATAGAACCCTTGCAACTTACTGAAGAATTAAAACTTATTTTTGAAGGTAAATAAAATGAATAACTTTAATCCAATGCTTGATTATCAGCGTAATCAACTTATGGCTCAGCAGGCAATGATTCAAAATCAACTTAATCAGATGAATCAAATGCAACCGCCACAAGCACAATTCAACCCATATCCACAAAATAATCAACCTCAATTCTTTGTAAGGCAGGTTGGAAGTGTTGATGAGGCAAAAGGTTTTCCCGTTGACCCAAATACAATGTATTTCTTCTTAGATACGGGTAATGGCAAGATTTACATGAAACAACTCAACACGAGCAACGGGAAGTCAGACTTTTATACCTACACCGTTCAGGAGCAGGTAACTCCTGAAAAACAATCAGACCCAATGGCTGAAATAAATCAAAGATTATCCAACATAGAAAACATAATTGGAGGCTTATATGATAAATCCATTTCAAGCAATGCAAGCAATGAAAAATCCGATGGGGATGGTTCAGCAACAAATGTTAGAAAAAATGAAAAGCCAAAATCCTCAAATGTTCAATCAGGTTCAGCAAATGATTCAGGGGAAAAATGAAATACAATTAAAAGAAATGGCTCAAAACATTGCTAAAGAACGTGGAATTGACTTGAATAGTTTTGCCAATCAATTCGGCATAAAACTATAAGACCGTTGGTCTTAATAAATAAACTTAATATAAAGGAGGTAAAACTATGGCTATTGAAACTAACGGAACACCCGTTATTATGGGTGGTGATAGTGGTTTTGGTGGTGGTGCTGGTTTTTGGGGATTCTTGATTCTTGCCATGTTCCTTTTCGGTGGAAGTGGTTTTGGCGGATTCGGTGGAAACAATGGTAATGCAAATGCTATTCAGGCTGATGTAAACCGTGGTTTTGATAATCAGAATCTTCAGGCTCAGACAAGAGATATTCTTTCAGCCGTAACAAGTGGAACTGCACAATCAGTAAGTGCAACAAATCAGACTTTCCATGATACCCTTAATGCCCTGAATGATAAGTATTCAGAACTTGCAAGGGATATTGCTGGTGTAAGTGTTGCTCAGGCTGAGGCTCTTGCAAATCAGAATCAGTGTTGTTGTAACACACTCAGAGCAATTGACGGTGTAAATTACAACAATGCAATGAACACGGCAAGCATCAATGCAAACACAACTGCTCAGACACAGAAGATTCTTGATGCTATTGCAGGAAACCGCATGGCAGATATGCAGAATCAAATCAATCAGTTGCAGTTGGCTCAGGCTTTGAATGGTGTTGTTCGCTATCCAAACGGCATGACCTACAATGCTGGCACAAGTCCATTCTGTAATTGTGGTGGATGCGGTTGCATGGCTTAATCAGTTGTAAAGAATTACTTAACAACTGAATTTCCCTTATTTAAGGTTGAAGATTTCCGTTGAACTATTCAACGTTGATATATAAGGGCAAGGCAACTTGCCCTTTATTTTTTATACGGAGGCTTAATATGGCTTGTAAATGCAGAACTTGCCCTAATTTAATTCCAATATCTAGCATTACAACTAGCGGTGGTATAACAACAATCACCGTTCCCGCAGGAACAATTTTTACAGATGGTAATTGTTATTGCTTAGGATTGTTTCAGACAATTCCCGCAGGCACAAATGGAACTCAGATAAACGTTACTGATGGTACAACAACTTATACTATCTTTAATAGAAATGCTGATTATTGGCGACCTTGTTGTGCTTTAAGAAGTAGAACATTGCTGAAAGTTAGATTTTTCAATGACCCTGCTCACTTCCTGAAAGTGTGAGTTATTTAGGAGGCAGACATGGAACTCAGTTATAATCTTGGTGAAAAATCAGGAAAATCAATGGCTGAATCAGTTGCTAGTCTTTATGAATCCATTGCAAGAATTCTTACTACCCATTGTAAACTTAATATGATTGCAATGAGCAAAATGCAGGTATTAGGTTACAACGGATTCAAAAGATGGCATAGATACCGTTCAAGACAATTTCATGAAATGAAACTTTGCCTTGCTAACGAGTTGTATGATAAATTCCGCATTGCACCAACATTTAAGGATTATGAAATTACCTATTCACCTGCAAGCATGGAGGAACACTTAAAATCTTGGGATAAAGCGTTGCTTGATACCATTCATGAGTTAGGAACTTACAATCAGGAATATTATGAACTGATTGGTATGAATTCCCACATAATCAAAAAAGCAATGTGCAAGATAATGTGTGATTATGAAAAGGTTGGCAGATTGCTAAAAAGATTTAATGAATCTGATTGGCTAACTTTGGATATGCACGTTGTTGATGATAAACTCCATGAAAAATACAAAGAAAAGGAAAATGCACATGGATTTAAGTATTAAAGATGAAGTCTTAAACGATTTCAAAACTGTACTGAAAAACGTTGATTTCAGCAGTTATAATCCGAATTCAAGTGAATTCCTTACTGCTTTGAATTTAGGCTTGATGTGGAATATTCTGAATGAAATGAGCGAATGCGGGGAATCTCCTGCTCCTGCATCCGAGCACAAATCTGTAGATGATATTGATGAGGAATTGAGCGGTGCTAAGAAATACCTGCAAAAATATTCTGAAACTCAGGATTCCACATATAAAGAAATGGCTAGTGATGAACTAAAACACGCTAACTTGCTGATAAAGAAAGCCTATTCAAAGTTACCTGGTGGTGAAGAAAAAATGAAATTAAAATCTTATGAAGATGAGATTAAGGTAATTTCTGAAATGATATAAAAAAAGGTGACTAGCCGATTTATCCAAATTGCAGGCTAGTCACCATCTTGCTTATAATGTTCATTCTATACAGAACTACTAATTTAATTATAGTAAATCAGAAACAAATTCTAGCATCTTTGCAAGAATATGGCAGGAATTCTTTTGCAATTTTTTCAGCCTTTTCATAATCAAATCTGATAGGTTCAGCAGGATTTAATTTGAAATTGGTTGTATCATAACATTCTGAAAGTTGCTTGGTTAGATTTTCATGTTTAGTTTTTATTCCCATAAGTTCTTCATAAGCACTAATTGGCATAGTTACTGTAATTTCAGATTTTTTCATTTTTTAACCTCTAATTTAATTATAGATTTTGAAGTGTAATTATAAAGTTTATAAACAATTATATTAATATATATTATATAATACTAAAGTATTATATAATATAAGCAATTGAAAATTGCAAAATATTTTTTTTTTCAAATATTTTTGAAGAAATGCTTTACATTTTATTCAAAGTTTATATAATTAAATTAGTTCAAGGAACTAATAATAAAATACCACCGTATTATTAGTTCCTTGAATTAATTTGAACCTTTCAAAAACTTAGGTGGTAAAACTCTATTTTTTAGAGTTTGGGTTTTTGAAAGGTTTTTTTTTTTTATTTTAAGGGGTTTTTATGAAAAAATATAAAAAATTATCAGATGAAAAATTAAAACCGCCTTTCGATGCGGATTTTAATAGACAATATAAATATTATTGTGAAAAAGAACGTTCAACAAAATTAAAACAATCAAATGAATTTTGGTTGAATAAATTGTATGGTTCAGAAATTAAGTATGATTTATCACTTGGTCAGGTTTTTTATATACTTGATTTGCTCAAGAAGGCTCTTAATGATTGTGTGTTGTCTGTTGATAACCCATGTATGGAATATATTAAAGACGGCATTGATTCTGAAAAAGCGGGCATTAATCGGTTAATTGGTAAATTAAGAGAAGGTTTGGATAATAATTTGTGTGGGGATAAAGTTGAAGAATTTTGGAAGAGAAATATAAATGTTCCTGATGTAAATATTCCTGATGAACTTTATTATTAAGGGTGGTGATTAATGTCAGTTTTTAAGTATTATGATAAAGATTTTTTAGTTCAAAATAACTTAAACGATGCAGGCACTTTAATTTTGATTGATACAATTTTCAATTGGATTTTTGCCAAAAAGCATCCTCAATATAAAGTTATTAAGGGTGAAATATATTTTTATATTTCACAACAATACATCACTAAGTTGTTAGATTCGGTAATAAATTATGTGACGGTCAATCGTAAATTTGCTTTATTGAAAAGTTGCGGAATAATTAAGAATCAGGTTGAGACAACTGATAGAAAAGTATTTTATTGTTTTAATTGGGATATTGTTGAAAAGTGTTTAGCAGATGAAAATGAATTGGGTGATTTTAAGAATGATTGGTTAGATGTTATATCCGATTACAAGAATTGTAAGATAAATTCCTATAATTATGTGGGTAGTGAGGAAGATAAAATGTTATTTGACCCAATTGAAATTGAGGAAAGAAAAGGTTATTCAGAAGAATCAGAGCGTCTAGTTACGAAAATCATAAAGAAAAATAGAGATTTATTTGCGAATCAGTTACCTGAAGATAGGAAAGATGGCAAGAAAACAAAAACCTATATTTTTATGTGTAAAACAGTGCAGGATATTTTTAATGGCAATTTTATAAACTCAAGAATTTATCCATTATCAGAAAAGTTTTTAAATAATAAGCAATTTGATGTTTCGGGATATAGGGAAACGATAAAAGAAGTAAAAGGTGATTGGAATAAGGTTCAAAAATTGATGTTTACTGCGGTGCAGAATTTCAGGTTGATGTTTGATGAATCAAGAATGCCTTTTGATAAAAAATATTTGCAGAATAATTTTAGTTTATGGTTGTATGATAAGTTTTCAAATAGGGGTGAGCCTCAAAGTCAGTTTATATTGTGCTTGAAAGAACCTAATAAAGTTAGTGAGCAGTTGAGTGAAAATAAGGCTGATAGGATTTATAATGAATTATCAGGTAAAGTAAAAAAATATGGTAATG
>Ga0256404_1001126_pt1 | contig 67014 bp, 65 predicted proteins | sample RumenRJG_01DNA_FD_185990 | JGI IMG/M metagenome (GOLD analysis project Ga0256404, IMG submission 185990) | Bovine rumen microbial communities from Lethbridge, Alberta, Canada - RJG_01 | ecosystem: Host-associated > Mammals > Digestive system > Stomach > Rumen | place: Canada: Alberta | collected... | reverse complement strand
TATGCTCATCACCGACAAAAGCCTCTCGCAAACCGACTCCCTCATACGGAGGATACTGAAACTTCCATTGGACTCTATTGTCGTGGAAATGATGAATAACACGGATAGCACTTGTATGACAGGCGAGGCATACACCATTGAGCAACGGATAAACGACGAATGGACTGTACTGCCCATCAAGCCTAGGAAAGACGGAGCCGTCTATGCCTTCAACGATATTGGCTACGAACTCGCCCCACACAGTACCCGCCTGTTCACCAACCACGTTGAGCCAGATAAATACGACTTCGATCGAGGACATGAATACCGCATCGCTAAAGAGTTTTTCAAGTTAGGGCAGAATAATCCTAAAAGCGTCTATTGCTATTTTACAATTGAATGAACACCTCGTTCGCTAATGAAACAAGGTGAGAGTCAAACGCCAAGAGCATTATCAGAACAAATCTGTTTGCCTATCATTTTGCAAACTAATACAATTCAATTCAGTATAAATGGGGCGATAGCTCGTTAAATAATGTTATCACGCCAAAAACACGCCAAAAATTTCGTGCGCTCGGCCGAAGGACGCTTGCAAGGCAAGAACGCCAAAAAGAAAAGGTGGCCGATTACTCGACCACCATGATTTACAACGTACTGACTGTCAGGAACTTATTGCCAGTTTGTTTTAAGCGGTTGCAGGGCCAACTCCTGCGTTTGACAACCTTGCGTTGTCGGGATGAGGCGACTCGAACGCCCGACCCCTACGTCCCGAACGTAGTGCGCTACCAACTGCGCTACATCCCGATTGCTCGTAAGCGGCTGCAAAGGTACGGCTATTTTTTGAAATACGTGCAAGTTTTTGAAAAAAAAATTGCACAGATGGCAAATTTGTCGTAACTTTGTGGCCTTTAAACCTGAAATATGAATCGTACTATCATCCTTATACTGCTGACGTTCTTTGCTTTTTGCTCGACAGCCCAGGGTCTTTCTGATATAATCAAAGTTAAAGCTGGCGATGTCAAGAGCCTTCTTAGTGCTATAGACCAAGCCAACGAACAGAATGCTGACACTGTTTCTCGACGGCTGTTTATCCTTATTCCTGACGGAATTTACGATTTAGGCGAGACCAGTTTGACTCCGATTCTTGGCCATAACATTGCGCTGATTGGTCAGAGCATGGAGGGCACTGTCATCATGAATGCTCCGAAGGTGGAGGATGAAGGCATCAGCAAGACGGCTACGCTGCTGAACCGCGGCTGGAACACCTATGTTCAGGACCTGACGCTAAAGAATGCGTTAGACTACTATCATTCGGGGGCTGCGGGTAGAGCTGTTTGCTGGCAGGACAAGGGCCACCGCACCATCTTCAAGCGGGTGCGCATGTTGTCTTATCAAGACACCTATTACAGTCATAGCGAGGAGTGTCAGCATTATTTCGAGGACTGCGAGATTCACGGTACGGTAGACTTCATCTGCGGTGCGGGTGATGTCTACTTCAACCGCTGTAACATCGTGACAGAGAAAAGGAACGAGGACGGTTCGGGAGTCAACGTTATAGCCGCTCCACGCACGTCGACCACGAAGTGGGGTTATGTGTTCGAGAGTTGTATCATTCATAACATCATGTCCGACTTTACTTTTGCCCGTGGTTGGCATACCCATCCTCGTTGTGCTTGGCTACGCACCACGCTGGCCACGCCTGAGAGACTATGTGCCTCGCGCTTTGACCCTTGGAGTATCAGGGCACACGAGATTGACTTTGTAGAGTATGGGACGATGGACCTGAATGGCGACGATATCACCCCTTCGACAAATGTGGTAGACTTTGTGGGTAATGAAGGCCACCGAGAAGCCGAGACCATCATAGGCAAGGAACAGGCAAAGCGCTACCGCCTAAAAAACATCTTCCCCGACTGGAAGCCGGAGAAGATCGTAAAGGAGTTGAGCCGTAAGGCTTCGAAGCTGTTCTAACAGTGCTCACGCTGCCTACAACAGCTCTGGCAGTTGGTATAGTTTTGTGCCGTTAGAGCCTTTAACCAGAATTGTATAGTCTTCGGGACGCTCAGTCTCGAGGACCTTTTTTACCTCGTCGACGTTGGCAAAGCGACGGAAGGGACACTGCGTCTTGCCGAATTCCTCGCCTACGAGCCACACTTCGGTTAAGTCCATCTCGCTCAGTTCGTCGACAACGGCCTGATGCTCTTCTTGGCTGGCCTCGCCCAGCTCGCGCATGTCGCCCAAGATAACCATTTTCCTTGGTGCCTCAATGAGCTGGAAATTCTGTAGGGCAGCAGCCATGCTCGAGGGGTTGGCATTATACGCATCGACAATCAGGCGGTTGTGCTCTGTTTGCACCAACTGCGAGCGGTTGTTTGTGGGAACATAGTTCTCCAGTGCATGGCATATCTTTTTACGGTCGACATCGAAGTTGATACCTACGGCAATGGCTGCCAGCAAGTTGTCAATGTTGTAGGCTCCTACGAGATGCGTCTGCACCTTGTGCCATTTTGTCGAGGCTCCTGTCTCCATTCCCGACGTCCCGTCGCCCATTCCCGAGCCTTGCTCGCCTACCCGTAGCCTTTCCCGTTGCCTTTCCAGTTCCATGAGTGGTTTGCGCCAGCGGAATTTCAAGTAGGGCGAAGCCTCGATTACCTCGCCGCTGATGCACTCGTACTGCTTCTCCGGGTCGGTAGAGTAGGGGGTCACCCAAAGACTGTCGTCGTCGGAGAGCAGGTCGCAGAGATAGTCGTTGTCGGCATTGAGGAATACGAGTCCGTCTTCTCTTGAGCGCAGGAAGTCGTAGAGCTCGCCCTTGGTCTTGATGACGCCTTCAAACGACCCGAAGCCCTGTAGGTGTGCACGGCCCACGTTGGTGATGATGCCGCAAGTGGGCTCCGCTGTCTCGGCCAGTGTCTTGATGTCGCCCGGATGGCTGGCTCCCATCTCTATGATGGCTATCTCGTGCTCCTTGTTCAGTCGGAACAGTGTCTTTGGTACGCCTACGTCGTTGTTGAAGTTGCCTTCGGTGGCCAGCACGTTGTACTTCTCCGAGAGCACAGCCTTGACCAGCTCTTTGGTCGTGGTCTTTCCGTTGGTGCCTGTGATGCCGATGACGGGAATCTGGAACTGACGCCGGTGTTCACGGGCCAGATCTTTATAGGTCTGCAAGCAGTCGTCGACTCTTATTAGTTTAGAGTTTAGAGTGTTGGGGATTGTATTGGTAGCGATGTCCTCGTCAACGATGGCATAGGCACATCCCTTTTCCAGTGCTTGCAGTGCATATTGGTTACCATTGAATTTCTCTCCTTTCAGAGCCAGGAAGATGCTGCCTTCGGGACAGTCACGGCTGTCGGTGGTGATGCAGGGGTGCTGCTGATAGATGTGATAGAGTTCTTGTATGTTCATTGTCGTCTGTTATTGTTTTTCGCTTGGTCGCATGTAGTTGGCGAAGTCGTAGTCGTAGGCATGACGCTTGTCGGCTCGGTGGTGTTCGCGCATTACTTCTGTCCACTCGCTGTAGTCGGGGAAGAATGTGTCGGCTTCTTTTGGCGTGTCATCAATCTCGGTGAGGCACAGTCGGTCAGCCTTATCCAAGAGTCCGCTATAGAGGCTGGCTCCACCAATGATATATATATCCTCATCAGGTCGGCAAGTGTTGAGGAACTCGTCCCACGAGGCGAAGCACTCGCACCCCGGCAGCTCGCAGACCGAGGTGGTAAGCACACAGTTGCGACGGTTGGGCAGCGCTCCCTTGGGCAGGCTCTCAAACGTTCGCCGTCCCATAAGGATGGTGTGTCCAGTGGTGAGCTGCTTGAAGCGCTTCAGGTCGTTGGGCAGCCAGTAGATGAGTTTGTTTTCGAAGCCTATGGCGCGGTTGCGGGCCACGGCGGCAATCATGCTGATCATTATTATTATAAATTAGAGATGCTATTATTATTGACGTGTTAAGCTGGCGTACGACTACCTTGAACCGATGTATAGGCACAGCATGCCGAGCAGTACGAGCGCCAAGTCGAAGGTCTTGGCCTTAAGGTTTTTCTCGCGGAAGAACAGCGCTCCGAAGATGAAGCTCACCACCACGCTGCCCCTTCGTATCATTGATACGATGCTGATCATGGCCGAGGGTAGTGACAGGGCGTAGAAGTACATGAAGTCGGCCGTAGAAAGAAACAGGCTGACACCGATAATGGCCCAGTCCCAATGGAAGGGTGTGGTCTGCTGGTGCTTGGGCCACCACAATAGCAGGAGCATGGCACCCATCATTAGGCACTGGTAGATGTTGTACCACGACTGCACCAGCATGCGGTCGAGTCCTACGCCTCCTTCGGCTACCGGTGCCATGAGGTATTTGTCGTAAAGACCGCTGAGTGCTCCGAGCATGGCTGCGCCCACAATCATATAGATCCAGTGGTCGTGCTTGAAGTCGATGCCTTCCTTCTTGCCGCTTTTGCTCAGTAGGAAGAACGAACAGACAGCCAGTAGTACGCCTGCCCACTGCCATAGGTTGAGTCGCTCGCCAAACACCAAGAGGGCACCCACAAGCACCATCACGGGCCGTGTGGCGTTGATAGGACCTACGATAGTGAGTGGTAAGTGTTTCATACCGAAATAGCCCAGTACCCAGCTTGACAGTACAATCAATGCCTTCAGTACCACGTATTTGTGCACCTCCCAGCCACCACTGCCTACGAGGAACACAGTATTGTTGAGCACGTCGGTCGAGGCACTCAGCACGATGAACGGCAGGAAGATGAGCGACGAGAACAGGGTGTTGAGAAACAATATGGGAATGACGGCGTTGTCCTTGAGCGCTTTTTTCTTCAAGGAGTCATAGATGCCTAAGAAGGCTGCGGAGAAGAATGCCAATATCAGCCACATAACTAATAGTCTATTCTTTCAAGAAACAGGGCGTTGGCCGGCATCGACTCACCGGCATCGCTGCGACGCTTGCCTTCGACCACACGTCGGAAGTCGTCGAGGGACAGACGGCCGCGCCCAACGTCAACCAGTGTGCCTACTACGGCCCTAACCATGTTGCGCAGGAAACGGTTGGCTGTGATTTCGAAGTACCAGACGCCAGGCGACGACTCCTTCCACTCGGCTTTCGTTACTTGGCATAACGTGGTCTTTACGTCGGCATGTGCCTTGCAGAAAGCGCCGAAATCGTCATAGTCGAGCAGTAGGGCTGCAGCCTCGTTCATCTTCTGGAAGTCAAGCGGGTAGTGCAGCTCGCACGAATAGTGGCGCAGGAAGGGTTCCTTGCGCGTGTGTATATAATAATGGTAGGTGCGCCACTTGGCCGAGAAGCGGGCGTGCATGTCGCCGGCCACGCGTACCACCTTCTGTACGGCGATGTCGCGCTTCAGCAGTTTGTTCAGTTTGTAGGCCAGCTGCTGCCCGTCGATTTCCTGCTCACAGTCGAAGTGAGCCACCATCATCCGGGCGTGTACGCCGGCATCGGTACGTCCGGCTCCTGTGGTATGTATCTCTGACCGCAAGAGCAACGACAGCGCCCCGTCCAGCTCCTCCTGTACCGAGATTCCGTTAGGCTGTACCTGCCATCCATGGAAACGTGTTCCGTCGTAGCTCAGAGTAATGAAATATCGCATGCGTCAACCTGTTTTCAGGCTGCAAAGTTAGGAAATAATTATGAATAATGAGGAAGTCTGAGGGCAGAAATGCAGAAAATTGCGTTAATGTTCCCAAAACGTGCGGCTAAATCATTCGTTTTTTGTAATTTTGCAGCAATTAGAACCCAACAATCAAAACAGTTTTGAATTGAAGATGAAGAACATCAGTCTTGACATTACAAAGGCGGCGTGCTTCCTGAAGGAAGGCGCCGTGAAGGCTTTTGAGCCGCAGGTGAAAGCAGCTCAGCAGTCATTGGAGAACGGCACTTGCCCTGGTAACGACTTCCTTGGATGGCTGCATCTGCCATCAGAAATCACTCCCGCGTTTATTGATGAGCTGCAGGCATGTGCCAACGTGCTTCGCGAGAACTGCGAGGCAGTGGTCGTAGCCGGTATCGGTGGCAGCTATCTGGGTGCCCGTGCCGTGATTGAGGCATTGAGCAACTCGTTCGGCTGGCTCATCCAGGACAAGCAGGCTCCCACAATCCTCTTTGCCGGCAACAACATCGGTGAGGACTACCTCTTCGAGTTGACCGAGTATCTGAAGGGTAAGAAGTTCGGTGTGATCAACATCTCTAAGAGCGGCACTACGACCGAGACCGCCCTGACCTTCCGCCTGCTGAAGAAGCAGTGCGAGGCCCAGCGTGGTAAGGAAGAGGCCCGTAAGGTGATTGTGGCCGTGACCGATGCCAAGCGCGGTGCTGCCCGTACCTGTGCCGACAAGGAAGGCTACACCTCTTTCATCATCCCCGACAATGTGGGTGGCCGCTTCTCGGTTCTCACTCCCGTGGGCCTGCTGCCCATTGCCTGTGCCGGTTTCGACATCAAGGCTCTCGTTGAGGGTGCTCAGGCCATGGAGAAACAGTGTGCCGAGGACGTACCCTTCGAGGAGAATCCTGCAGCCCGGTATGCTGCTGTGCGCAACGCCCTCTATCAGAACGGCAAGAAGATTGAGATCATGGTGAACTACCAGCCGAAGCTCCACTTCATGTCTGAGTGGTGGAAGCAACTCTATGGCGAGTCCGAGGGTAAGGACAAGAAGGGAATCTTCCCCGCCAGCGTCGATTTCACCACCGACCTTCACTCCATGGGACAGTGGATTCAAGACGGCGAGCGCACCATCTTCGAGACCGTCATCAGTGTTGAGGAGCCTGAGAAGAAACTGCTCTTCCCCGAGGACGAGGAGAACCTGGACGGTCTGAACTTCCTTGCAGGCAAGCGCGTCGACGAGGTGAACAAGATGGCCGAGCTCGGTACGCGTCTGGCTCATGTCGACGGTGGCGTGCCCAACCTGCGCATCACCATGCCCCGGCTCAACGAGTACTATCTGGGCCAGCTCATCTACTTCTTCGAGATAGGCTGCGGCATCAGCGGCAACGTGCTGGGCGTCAACCCGTTCAACCAGCCTGGCGTCGAGGCCTACAAGAAGAATATGTTTGCCCTGCTCGACAAGCCTGGCTACGAGGAAGACAGCAAGGCCATCAAGGCGAGACTTGCAAATGAGAAATGAGAAATGGAAATGAATATTTCTCATTATTTAGACAAGCACGGTTTTGAGACATTTTGTCCCAAAGCCGTGCTTTTCGATATGGACGGCGTGCTTTACGATTCCATGCCCAACCATGCCGTGGCCTGGCAACGCGCCATGGCGAAGTACGGCATCAACATGACTGCCCACGATGCCTACGCCACTGAGGGCGCACGCGGTGTTGACACTATCCGCGAAATGGTGCGTAGGCAACAGGGAAGAGAAATCACCGAGCAGGAAGCACAGACGATGTACGACGAGAAGACGCGTCTTTTCCATGAGATGCCCACCCCGTCCGTAATGGACGGCATACCCGAGCTCATGGCCCGTCTTCACGACGATGGCCTGCAGATAGGCGTAGTCACTGGCAGCGGTCAGCGTCCGCTCATCAACCGTCTGCTACGTGATTTCGGGCAGTATCTTGACGAGCAGCATATCGTCACAGCTTACGACGTGAAACGAGGCAAGCCCAATCCCGACCCCTACCTCATGGGATTACAGAAGATGGGCAACCTGCAGCCGTGGGAGGCTTTGGTCGTAGAGAATGCCCCGCTTGGCGTTCATGCCGGCGTTGCCGCCCGTATCTTCACCATTGCGGTAAACACAGGCCCACTGCCCGATGAAATCTTGATACACGAAGGAGCCGACGTCATCTTTGCAAAGATGACTGGTCTAAATGATGCCTGGCCACAGCTTGCACAAGCATTCAAGAATCAGAATACCTGATTGTCAAGCGTTGTTATTGACGTCACCATTGGTGTCAAGCTCGTTGTCTCGCTTGATGGTAAGGCCGCCGTCACGGTCGAGCTTCATCTCTAAGGGGATGAACTCGTCTTCACTCTGCGGATGAGCCACACTGACTGCGAATTCGAGTCTGTTGTCATCAACCTCCTCAAAAATCAGAGCTTCGAGAATGCCAGTGCGACGATAGTCTTCGTCGATATACGAGCTGAACGAGGCTTTGGTAAACGTCCGCTTGAAAAACACGCTTCCGTCGTTTCTCGTCACAGTGAGCACGATGCTGTTGTCAACGTATTGCTGACCATATTCGTCTTTCACCATAGGCAGGGAGTCAGATGGCATGCGAACTACCTCAATGTGGTATGTGGCATTCATCCAAGTCACATCAGTGGTCTGTTTATAGTCCTGCATGCTGATGGGAGCCTGTGGTTTGGCCACCTCTTGACGGGTAATAATGATTTCCTGAGAAGGTTTCTTCTCTTTGCATGATGCCAGCGCTATGAGTCCGGCAATGGCAATAAAAGCTGTAGTCTTATTCATAATTGCCTGCAAAGATACAATTTATTTTTTGATTCCCCATACAATGATTCCTTTTTCTTCACAAACAATCCTGAATCTGTAATGATAAGACCATGAAAAAGCCCGCTATTATGATAATAGCGGGCTTTCAGTTGATCCTGCAAACATCTTTTTACTGTATATAACAAGTTTTATTCATTTGGTCTGGGTCCCCTGCCTCCTCCTCTGCGCTGGGGCCGGTTCTTCATATCCTCGGTGTAGGCTTTATACTGCTCCTCGGTCATGATCGACTTTAGCTCTGCATTGTAGGCCTCCATGTTCTTCTGCATCTCTTCAGACATCGGGCCTCCCATGGGGCCGCCTTGTCCGCGCTGCGGACGCTCGCCACGATGTCTGTTTCCTGCCACGCTGTCAGGACGGTTGCCCTGACGCGGGGGTCTCTGCATGTTTCCGCGAGGTCCCATCTTGTCGGCAAAGCGGGTGTTGAGATCCAGCAGCTTCTTGGCCTGTTCTTCGTTGAGTCCATATCTCTTGACCACGCCGTCTGTGCGGCGCTGTATCATTTCCTTGGGGTCGAACTGACGTCTCTGGGGCGTTCCTTTCTGATTTGCATCCTGTGCCATTGCGCTCATGCTGATGGTGAGAGCGGTCATCATGGCAAATACCATTTTTTTCATATTCGTTACTTTTTTGATAGTTAAACTTTTAATTTCAAACACTATTTGAGTTGCAACTAATAGTCTGATGCGATATTGTGGGAAAAGTTTAACGATGAGATAAAAAAGATACGTTTTTTTTAGCTTCTTGTCGATTTTTTTACTATTTTTGCAACATCATTCAACGAGCGTATGAGAAAACCCGCATATTTCTTACTTACAGTTATGGTTGTCTGCACGGCATTTGCAGGATGCAAGAGAGATGGCGCAGACGGCAATGCATCATCGGCCGACAGCATACCGATGCTGATTATGCAGATTCAGAAGTGCTCGCGTCTCTATACGACGGAGTACAGGGTACACAAGATTGTCACCTACGACGACGTTGTCCGGCTGCGTGGAAAAATGTTCTCGAAGGACTACAGCATGGATCTGCCTTTGGGCGACCGCAAGGTAGCTATTCCGATGGATGCCACGCTGAAGGCATACATTGACTTCTCCGGTTTTTCTGAGAAGAACGTCAGCAAGCAGGAGGACGGAAAAATCAGTATTATCCTGCCCGATCCTCGCGTGGTGATGACCGACTCAAAGATTGACCAAAATGGAGTGCGCGAGTACGTTGCCCTCACTCGGTCCCATTTCAGCGACCATGAACTCTCAACCTATGAGCAGCAGGGACGCGAAGCCATCATTGCCAGCATCCCACAGATGGGCATCATCGAGACTGCCCGCGAAAGTGCCGCCCGACTGCTCGTCCCTATCATTGTCAGCATGGGCTATGAGGAGCAGAACGTCACCATTGCCTTCAGCCGTGAGTTCGATGCGGGCGACATCCGCTCATTACTTGACATCAACAACGTTGAAAGATGAAATCGATAACCGTTAATCGCAAACAGCTCCTTGTCGTTGCCGTGGTAGCGGTGGCAATATTGCTCGTATGGATGCTGATAAAGAGTACTGACAATTCTATGGAATTGCAGCATAACAAAGAAATCGACATCACTCCGGCACAGATACGCTCCATCCGTGACATCGGCGAATGGGAGTTCCTCGCAGTCAGCGACGAGGAGTTTGTCGACACCATGCGTCGCGGTTTCCTGCGCAACGACCATCTGGCGCGCATCTACTATGGAACCATGCGCATAGGTGTAGACCTCTCGGATGTGGAAGAAGACTGGCTCGTCGTCGAGGGCGACACGGTAATTCTGACCCTGCCCCCTGTGGGCTTGCTCGACGAACGTTTCATCGACGAAGCCCGCACTGTAGCTTTCCACGAGTCTGGCAAATGGAAAGCCACCGACAGGGAGGACTTGTACCAGCGTGCACGTCGTCGGATGATGGTTTATGGCCTGTCGAAGGAAAACCTGAAAAGTGCTGAAGACAATGCCGATGCTCAGTTCCGTCAGCTGCTTCGCTCCATGGGCTTCGAAAACGTTGTCATCCGTTTTCGTCGTTCTTCAGAATAGGAAGCGACAGATGGTAGCGCACAGCCAGGAACCGGATTAGGCAGGTTAGCAGGAAACTGCCGATGGCTGTCAGTTCTATAGGCAGCCCCAGCTCTATGCCTGCCCAATAGACAACACCTCCCAGCACACTGGCCATTGCATAGATTTCACGCTGGAAGATCACTGGCTCGTTGTTGAGCAGGACATCACGAATGACGCCTCCTGCCGATCCCGTTATACATCCCATGATGATAGCCACCCAGAAAGGCTGACCGAACGCCAGACTCTTCTGCAGCCCCGCTATGGTAAACAGGGCAAGTCCTAACGTATCGAACACAAACCATGCATTCTTCAAGGGTTCCATCCACTTGCCGAAGAATGCCACCGTGAGCAAGGCAACAAAAGTACAGATCATGTAGACAGGTGTTGTCATCCAGAATGGCGTTGTTCCCAGCATCACATCGCGGATGGTACCTCCTCCAATGGCTACGGCTATGCCGCAGACATAGCCTCCGAACCAGTCGAAACACTTGGCTGCCGCATGGCGTATGCCTGAGATGGCAAAGGCGAATGTGCCCAACAGTTCTATGATACGTATAATGATATCCTGATCCATTTTTCTTACTCCTCATATCGTTTGCCCCAGTACGACACCATGCGTTCGTACAGTTTCTCTTCTGCCGGACTGTGCTGGGCGTGCCAGATACGCCGTTCCACTAGCGTATCGGGCAGGTATTGCTGCTTGGTGAAGTGTCCTGGGAAGTCGTGGGGATACTTATAACCGTCATGGTAGCCCAAGTCCTTCATTAGCTTCGTTGGCGCATTGCGTATGGGCAGCGGTACCGGCTGGTTGCCCGTCTCGCGTACCAAGGCAAGTGCTGCGTCAACGCCCAGATAGGCTGAATTGCTCTTGGGCGACGTGGCCAGATAGACCGTAGCCTCGGCCAGCGGAATGCGTCCTTCAGGCCACCCTATCTTCATCACCGCATCAAACGCGGCATTGGCCAGCAACAAGGCGTTTGGGTTGGCAAGGCCGATGTCCTCTGAGGCAGAGATGACCAGCCGACGCGCAATGAACTGCGGGTCTTCGCCTCCCTCTATCATACGGGCCAGCCAGTAGAGGGCTGCGTCTGGATCGCTGCCACGGATGCTCTTGATGAAGGCCGAGATAATGTCGTAGTGCATCTCACCGTCCTTGTCGTAGGCCAAGGGATTCTGTTGCAGACGGCTGACCACCAACTCATCGGTAATCACCACATCGCCACTTTCGGCTTCTACAACCAACTCCAGTATGTTCAGCAGCTTGCGGGCATCACCACCGCTGTACCTCAATAGGGCACCCGTATCCTTGAGTTCTATATGCCGTTCCTTCAGGATGATATCAGTCGTAATAGCGCGATGCAGCAACTGCAGTAGGTCGTCTTTCTCCAACGACTTCAACACATAGAGCTGACAACGCGACAGCAATGGACGGATCACCTCGAACGAGGGGTTCTCGGTCGTGGCACCGATAAGCGTTACGATGCCTCGTTCTACAGCACCAAGCAGCGAATCCTGCTGCGACTTGGAGAAACGGTGTATCTCGTCTATAAACAAGATAGGTGACGCCTCGTTGAAGAAACGTCCCTTCTCAGCCTTCTCAATCACGTCGCGCACATCCTTCACACCGCTCGTCACTGCCGAAAGTGTAAAGAAGGGTGTCTCAAGCTGATGGGCAATAATCTGTGCCAGGGTGGTCTTACCCACACCTGGAGGTCCCCAGAGAATGAAAGAGGAAATGCGTCCGGAGTCAATCATCCGGCGAAGTACTGCCCCTTCACCCACCAGATGACGCTGTCCGATATAATCGGCCAAAGTGCGCGGACGAAGTCTCTCTGCTAATGGTTGTGACACGTCGAAATTTAAAAAATAAAAAATTACAAAATTAAAAAATTAAAATATTAATCCGTGCAAAGTTAGTGCTTTTTAGGCAAATGTGCAAAAAAATGTGGCCGAAAACTTGTAAATAAGAAATAAAGTACTTACTTTTGCAGACATAAACAATATAAGGAACGCATATCATGGATCAACAAACTGGGAAAAAAGCACTTACGCTGAAGACGCTGACAAAAAGCAGCGTGTGGGATATTCAAGAAAACGACATCTTCCGTCTTTGGGAAGGTGCTGAGAAAGATGCTGAGGTAAAGGACAACGTGCGACACTACGTGGACATTATACGCAGTGCCTTTATGATTGAAGAGATCAACGGCGAGTCGGCCATCATCAAGGGTAAATATGAGAAGCAGGGCTATAAGGTTGGTCAGGTCAGGCTTGACGAAGACAAGAAAATTACCTGGGCCATCAAGAAGAAGCCTATCATGCGCGTGACCGACCTTACCTATGAGAACATACGCCATATCACGGCTGCCAAGCTCGTCGAAGTGCTCGACCGCAACTTTGGCGGTGGCTGGGACTCCCTGTCACAGAGCATCAAGGACATCATAGAGAGCGGCTTCGACATCTCGACCACAACCCTGCCCAAGGATCGTCTGCACAAGAAGGGCGGTATGTACGAGAAGAAAGTCAATGACGGCTATGACGTACTGGAAGTGTCGAAGGGCACATGGGTCGAGGCCATCTTTGCCAAGCTGAAGCCTGAGTCGGAAAAGCCTCGCATGAAGTTTGCCTCTTCACGCGACGAAGAAGATAGTGACGAGGATGTTGAAATTGAGGACACCTACAACAAGCCCGACGAGGACGACATGGACTTCGGAGAGCCCAACGACGACGAAATCACCGAGGAGAACTACTCTACGATGATGGATCTGGGCAGCGAAGATCCTGACGAGGAAGCTGCCAACCTGGCCGAATATGGTGATGAGTAATCAACCATTTTTTCCAATACTTTAACCCAACACTAACAAACAATGAACATTCCATCAGCATTCTGGCTCGTACCCGTTGCGTCGGTCGTAGCCTTGAGCATGGCGTGGTTCTTCTTCCGTCAGATGATGGCGGCCGATGAAGGAACGCCCCGTATGAAAGAAATCGCACTCTATGTGCGTAAAGGTGCCATGGCCTATCTCAAGCAGCAATACAAGGTCGTGGGCATTGTATTCGTGGTTCTCTGCGCTCTCTTTGCCTTCATGGCCTACGGTCTTGGCGTACAGAACCCGTGGGTTCCCTTCGCCTTCCTCACCGGTGGTTTCTTTTCGGGCCTGGCAGGCTTCTTCGGTATGAAGACCGCTACCTACGCCTCGGCACGCACGGCCAACGCTGCCCGTGAGAGTCTCGACGCAGGACTGAAGGTGGCCTTCCGCTCGGGTGCCGTCATGGGTCTCACCGTTGTGGGTCTCGGCCTTTTAGATATTGCCATCTGGTTCGTCGTGCTGAACCATTTTGATGCCGACGGTCTTATCTCCATCACCACTACCATGCTGACCTTCGGCATGGGTGCCTCGACACAGGCGCTCTTTGCCCGTGTAGGAGGTGGTATCTATACGAAGGCTGCCGACGTGGGTGCCGACATCGTGGGTAAGGTTGAAGCCGACATCCCCGAGGACGACCCGCGTAATCCCGCCACCATTGCCGACAACGTCGGTGACAATGTGGGCGACGTGGCCGGCATGGGTGCCGACCTTTATGAGAGCTACTGCGGAAGTGTACTCTCGACTGCCGCACTCGGCGCAGCTGCCTTTGCTGTGGCAGGCACAGAAATCCAGCTCAAGGCTGTCATCGCCCCGATGCTCATCGCTGCTGTGGGCGTGTTCCTTTCGTTGTTAGGCATCTTCCTCGTCCGCACGAAGGAGGGCGCCACGATGAAAGACCTGCTGCGCTCGCTCTCGCTGGGAACCAACGTCAGCGCCGTGCTCATCGCCGCAGCCACCTTCGGTATCCTCTATTTCCTCGGTATTGAGAACTGGCTCGGTCTCTCCTTCTCCGTCATCAGCGGACTGGCTGCCGGTGTCATCATCGGACAGGCCACGGAGTACTACACCTCGCACTCGTATAAGCCCACGCAGAAGATCTCGGAGGCAGGACAGACAGGCGCCGCTACCGTTATTATTAAAGGTATAGGCACGGGCATGATCTCCACCTGCATCCCCGTCATCACCATCGGCGTGGCCATCATCCTCAGCTATGCCTGCGCCAACGGCTTCGACCTTTCCATGAGCGCATCGAGTCTCGCACGCGGTCTCTATGGTATCGGTATTGCTGCCGTGGGTATGCTCTCCACACTGGGCATTACGCTGGCTACCGACGCCTACGGTCCCATTGCCGACAATGCTGGCGGTAACGCTGAGATGTCGCAGCTGGGCGAGGAAGTGCGTCATCGCACCGATGCCCTCGATGCCCTCGGCAACACCACTGCCGCTACAGGCAAGGGCTTTGCCATCGGCTCTGCCGCCCTCACCGCTCTCGCCCTTCTCGCTTCTTACATCGAGGAAATCAAGATTGCGATGGCACGTGCAGGAGAGACGCTGACCAACGTGGCTGGCGATGTCATCAACGCCACCGACGCCACCATTCCCGACTTCATGAACTACTTCCAGGTGAACCTGATGAACCCGAAGGTGCTCGTGGGTGCCTTTATCGGTGCTATGGCAGCCTTCCTGTTCTGCGGCATGACGATGGAAGCCGTAGGCCGTGCAGCTGAGAAGATGGTGCAGGAGGTGCGCCGTCAGTTCAAGGAGATAGCCGGCATCCTCGAAGGAACGGGCACGCCCGACTATGGCCGTTGCGTGGAAATCTCGACCCGCGCTGCCCAGCACGAGATGATTGTACCGTCGGTACTCGCCATTATCATCCCCATTCTTGTAGGCATCATCCTCGGCGTAGCCGGTGTACTCGGACTCCTCGTAGGCGGTCTGGCAGGTGGCTTCACGCTGGCCGTGTTCATGGCCAACGCAGGAGGTGCTTGGGACAATGCGAAGAAGAACATCGAGGAAGGTGCCTTCGGAGGCAAGGGCTCGTTTGCCCATAAGGCCTGCATCGTGGGCGACACCGTGGGCGATCCGTTCAAGGACACCAGCGGTCCCTCGCTGAACATCCTCATCAAGCTCATGTCGATGGTCAGCATCGTCATGGCTGGTCTCACCGTAGCCTTCGGATAAAGAATCATTGAGACTCCGAGCGTTAGACTTCGGTCGCATCGCTTGCAGAAATATTGCAACCAGCCCCTGTTTGAAAGGCAAACAGGGGCTGGTTGGTTATATGAGACAGGGTATGAACGTTATTCAGTAGATAAGCCGTTATACAGACACTTCAGCCTTGATGTGAGGCCAGGGATTATAGTTCTCGAGAAGGAAGTCGTCGTACTGGAAGGCAAAGAGATCCTTGACTTCGCGGTTCAGCCGCATGCGCGGCAGAGAGCGGGGCTCGCGGGTAAGTTGCAGACGCGCTTGCTCAAGATGGTTCAGATAGAGGTGAGTGTCGCCCGTAGTATGGATAAACTCACCAGGCTTTAAGCCGCACACCTGTGCCATCATCATGCAGAGCAGGGCGTAGGAGGCGATGTTGAAGGGTACGCCGAGGAAGGTGTCGGCTGAGCGCTGGTAGAGTTGCAGCGACAGACGTCCGTCGGCTACGTAGAACTGGAACATCGTGTGGCAGGGAGGAAGGGCCATCTTGTTGACCTCGGCTACATTCCATGCCGAGACAATCATGCGGCGCGAGTCGGGGTTGTGCTTAATCTGGTCGAGCACCATCTGTATCTGGTCGATGGTACCACCGTTGTAGTCGGGCCACGAGCGCCACTGGTGTCCGTAGACGGGCCCCAGCTCGCCGTTTTCGTCGGCCCACTCGTTCCAGATTCTGACACCGTGCTCCTGCAGGTAATGCACGTTGGTGTCGCCCTGTAGGAACCACAGCAGTTCGTAGATGATACTTTTCAGGTGGAGCTTTTTCGTGGTGAGCAGAGGAAAGCCCTCTTCCAGGTTGAAGCGCATCTGGTTGCCGAACACGCTCAACGTGCCTGTGCCGGTGCGGTCGCCCTTTCTTACACCCTCGGTGAGAATTCTGTTCAATAGGTCTAAATAGGGTTTCATGCGATCCTTATGTTTTTTATTGCTACTGGGATATTTCTGTGATGACGTTGGGATATGGGGGAATGTGGGTACTTTTGATACGCCACTCCTTCGGATAGAGGTTGTTGGCACGTGAGCCGATGTTCTTCACAAGACCTAATGGCTGTCCCATAAATGATACGGTGACAAGACCACGGGGCACATCGGGCGGCAGCACAATCGCTTCGCCCCGCAGGTAGCTGATGGCAGTGGGATAGTCAAGACTGGCTGAGGACTCGCTCTCAGCTCCGTTCCGAAGAGAGAGGGGAACGATGGGGTTCATACGCTCCAGTTTCTTTGTGATGGCAGCGTGTTGGTCCCCTCCTCCCTTTGGGGTAAGGCCTCCTTTCCTCATCACCGCCATGAATAGACCCTCACCGCGTGTAATGCCGGGAATGAAGCGATAGACAGGCACGTCGAAACTGGGTAGCAATGAGCCTGTAATGCCCCATTCGGACTTGATGTCAACCGACAGCACCTCGGCATCGAAATCATGGAGTATCCAGCGCACGTTTTCCTCGTTTTCCTTCATATTAAATGTACACGTACTATAAATAAAAAGACCACCTGGAAGCAGGCACTGCCAGGCTTCGGCAACGATCTCACGCTGCAACTGGCTGCATCGTTCCACGTTCTGAAGGCTCCATTCGCTGATGGTAGCCTCGTCCTTGCGGAACATGCCTTCGCCTGAGCAAGGTACGTCGCAGAGGATTGCATCGAACATCAGGCCTGCCTTGCGAAAGTCCTTGGGATAGTTGTTGGTGACGTAGCAATTAGGGTAGCCCCACTTCTCGATGTTCTCCGAGAGGATCTGGGCACGCTTGCGCACCGGCTCGTTGCTTATCAAGATGCTGTCTTCGCTGATAGCCGAACGGATGAGTGTGCTCTTGCCGCCCGGTGCAGCACACATGTCAAGGAAGAGCACCGGCTGCTGGGGCAGATGCTGACGTAGCACCTCATCGAGAAACATCGACGATGCCTCCTGCACATAATAGCAGCCGGCATGAAGTAGGGGGTCGAAGGTGAACTGAGGACGAGTGGGAAGATAGAAGCCCGCAGGACACCAAGGAACGAAGGGTCGTCGATAGTTGATAGTTGATAGTTGATATTTCCGTGGGTTCAGTCGTATGCTCACGGGAGCCTCTTCTTCGAATGCCTTCAGGTAGCGTTCGAAGCGTTCCGAGCCCATCACGGCACGTGTTTCTTGGACAAAATCGTCAGATAATTGCATAATCGCTTGCAAAATTAAAAAAAAAATCGCATCTTTGTGCAACTTAATGACAACTCTTTGCGTCTAACGGATAAAAAAGAACAAAAATGTACAGAAATATGAAAAAGAATATCATTGCCCTTTGCCTCGCGATAACTTTGGCAGTGCCATCGCAGGTTGCAGCACAGAAGCACCGTCATACACCAGTGACCACGATGCAGGTGGCCGACTCCACCCAGCAGGTCGACGAGTTGGAGGCCTTCTCTGACACCACATCGGTCAATGACAGCACAGCGGTGGTATCGTCGATGAACACGCCGCATTCATATTCCTACAATATTAACCTCGACGGCGAGGATGCCTGGGAGGCTATCGGAAAGGCATTCGGCGACTCCTCGATGCACAACACCCTCATTGGGGGAATGACGATATTGGGCATCCTGCTCATCATCTTCGTCCTGGCACCCTTAGTGATTCTCGGACTGCTCTTCTACTTCATCTACAAGAACCGCAAGCAGAAGATGCGCTTGGCCGAAGAGGCCATGAAACATGGGCAGCCCATACCCGACCAGCTCTTCAACGAGCAGAAGGCGCTGCCTGCCACATCCGACGATCTTCGGGCTAAGGGCATCCGTCAGACCTGTCTTGGAGTAGGACTGATGATCTTCCTCGGCAACACAGCAGGAACAGTCGGCTTTGGCATAGGTGCCTTGGTCACCGCTATAGGCATAGGCAACCTGATTATTGCCCGTTCTAATAATAACACATGAGCCCAATTGCCTCCATAAGCCCCCCCGACAACAATCATTAAAAAAGCTATACTATCATGGAAAAGAAACTTTATCGTAGTAATGACCGCGTATTTGCAGGTGTCTGCGCCGGACTGGCCGAGTATTTCGACTTCGATGTGACCGCTGTGCGTGCAGCCTATGCCCTGCTCACCTTCTTCACTGCTTTCAGTGGTATTCCCTGTTACATCATCCTCTGGATCATCATGCCTTCGAAAAGGTGATTGGAGAAAGGTGAGTGGCGAACGGCATGGAGAGGCTCAGCGATATAGCACTCGTGACACAGGTGGCGGTATTTGGCAACCGGCGGGCTTTCGACCAGCTGGTGCGCAAATACCAGTCATCAGTAAGACGTTTCCTGCTCAACCTCACACTGGGCAACGAGGCACTGAGCGACGATCTGGCACAGGACACATTCCTAAAAGCCTACACCCACATTGGTCAGTTTCGCGCCCTCTCTTCGTTCCAGACTTGGCTCTTCCGCATTGCCTATCGTGTGTTCTACGACTATCACCGCAGTGTGTCGCACTCGCCTGCTACTGCCCTGTTAGAACCGGGCAAGAGCACCGACCGTTCGGTCATAGACCAGGCCACATGCAACGAGAACTCATGTAATTCGCCCCAGTTACGGATGGACATCCATCAGGCACTCTCGCTGCTCAAAGACGATGAGCGTACCTGCATCACCTTGCAGCTGATAGACGGTGAGTCCATCGACCATATTGCCGAGATAACCGGCATTGCCCCGAACACGGTGAAGTCGCACCTGAAGCGGGGAAAAGAAAAATTGGCAAACTTCTTAAGACGAAACGGATATGAACGATAACGAATTATTGGAAAGCTTCTTCCAGAGTGCCCGCGAACAGCAAATCGACGATAACGGATTTACCGAGCGCGTGATGCAGCGCCTGCCCGATAGCATAGCACAGCACAGCAGGCTGCAAAAACTGTCGTGGCTGTGGACGACCTTCTGCATCGTGCTTGCTGTGCTGCTATTCTTGAAGTTTATTGGTTGGCAGGCGGTTCTTACCGACCTCGTTGTCTTCATACGTACCCTGCCGGTCGACTACCGGCCCACGACCATCCTGCTGTCGTTGCTCGTACTGAGCTGGATAGGCGTTGTCGAGGTTGCGCGTCGAGCTCGCTTCTATCAGTAATTTTAGTTTCCCACTCTTAAGACCGAAGGTCTGATAAGACTACAGGCAGGGGTTTTACCCCTGCCTGTAGTCTGTAAGCCCTTTCAGGGCTATGCTTTCTGTGATTCATAAGGTGGGATACCTTAGTCAGTAATTGTTTTTGTGGTTTCCACCGTCACTCTGCCGCACGGCACTGACAATGAGCTGTTTAGGCGTGTAGGATGGTGCGGCAGTAGTGGCAGATGATGACCCCTCGTCGGCAGGCGTTCCGCCGCATAACCTGTCGGAACAGGATATGCATGGGTCTGCAATAAATACTCCATTGGTCTGCTAACAGCCCCTGTTTGGTGGTCAAACAGGGGCTGTCTGATGGGCAAACAGGGGCTGTCTCGACATCAAACAGCCCCTGTATCCCAGCCTTTCGCTGCTTTTCTTAGCCGCGGACTGACACGGAAGTAGTGATGATAAATACCAACATCTCCGTCCGACTCATTCTTCCCAGCTTATTATTCAAGCGTTACTTAATCGTTATAATTTGCGGTGAGCTCGCAGATTCTGATGATGACCTGCATGGCCTTCTCCATTGACTGTACGGGTACAAACTCGTAGGGGCCGTGGAAGTTGATGCCCCCAGCGAAGATGTTGGGGCAGGGCAGACCCTTGAACGAGAGTTGCGCTCCGTCGGTACCACCGCGTATGGGTTTCACTTTCGGGCTAACATCTGCCTCCTGCATGGCTTTGAGTACAAGGTCGATGACGTGCATGTTGTCGGGCTCGATTTTCTCCTTCATGTTATAGTATTGGTCGTTGAGCTCGGCTGTGACTGTGCCTTCGCCATACTTCTCGTTCATCTTGTCGACGCATGCCATGACGAACCGTTTGCGAGCCTCGAACTTCTCGCGGTCGTGGTCGCGGATGATATAGGAGAGACGCCCCATCTCCGTATTGCACTGCATGCCAATGAGATGGTAGAAACCCTCATAGCCCTCGGTGGCCTCTGGTGTCTCGTCAGCGGGCAGCATGGCGGCAAACTCGGCAGCGAGCCGATTGGCATTGACCATCTTGTCCTTGGCATATCCAGGATGTACGCTCACACCCTTGATAGTAATCTTTGCAGATGCAGCGTTGAAGTTCTCGAACTCCAGCTCGCCTACGTCGCCACCGTCCATGGTGTAGGCCCACTGGCAGCCGAAACGCTCCACGTCGAAATGGTGGGCACCCATGCCTATCTCCTCGTCGGGGTTGAAGGCGATGCGTATCTTGCCGTGCTTCACTTCTTTGTGGTCGCGTAGCCAGCACATGGCCTGTACGATTTCGGCAATACCGGCCTTGTCGTCGGCACCGAGCAACGTATGGCCGTCGGTGACGATCAGGTCTTCGCCCACGTGTTGTAGCAGCTCGGGAAATTTCTTCGGACTGCTTACAATGCCTTCGCTGAGCACGATGTCGCCACCGTCGTAGTTTTCAACGATGCGTGGCCGTATGTCGGCTCCGCTGCAGTCGGGGCTGGTGTCATAGTGCGAGATGAAGCCAATGGTGGGTACGTCGGTCTTGACGTTGGCAGGCAGGGTGGCGTAGATGTAGCCCATGTCGTCCATCTCAACGTCCTCCAGCCCTTCGCGCTGTAGTTCTTCCTTCAGGTACTTGGCAAAAACCAGTTGCTTCGATGTGCTGGGTACGGTCTGGCTGTCTTCGGCCGACTGTGTGTCGAACTTGGTATAGTTCAGGAATCGTTCTGTAAGTGTCATTGTAGTCATATTTAAATTGTTAGTTTCTTTTCTTTTTGCAAAGTTATAAATTATTTTTTGTTCGTGCAAGCTTTACGCTTCAAGAAATAACGTACGAGCACGAAGTTGAGGGGCACGCAGAGGGCAAACATAGGGAGCTGGGCCCAGCGCGACGGACATCCGAACGCGAGAATAAGGTTGAGCGTGAGTGTCTGCATCAGGTAGTTCAACACGTGGCTCAGCGCAAAGCCCGCGGCCTTGCGACGGTCGGGGCGTACGCGGAAGGTGAAGTAGGTGGAAAGGAGAAAATTCAGACAGAAACTCACGATATAGCCCGCAGTGTTGGCCAGCGTCTCATTGACGAAAGGCAACAGTAGTTGGTAGACACCGAACTGTACGGCGACAGCCAGCGTGCCAACGATAACGAAGCGTACTATCTCACTCTTCATGGTTTTCGGGCGTATGCGATACGCCCCTACGTGTTTCATGGTTTTCGGGCGTAAGCGATACGCCCCTACGGATGTTTGACAATAGGGGGGCATCGATGATTTCCTTCCACTGGCGGGTAATGGAACTGATGTCGAAACGACTGGCCACAGCCAGGGCCTCAGCCGACTTGCTTGGCCAGTCGAGATGGGTGGCTTTGAGTAGACAGTCGGCTAACTCGGCTACATTGCCATTGGCAAAGTAGATACCTGCGTCACCCATAATCTCGAGACTCGTAGGCAGGTCGCTCGACACGACGGGCAGACCGTGGGCCATGGCCTCGACAATGACCAGTCCGAAGCCCTCCCAGCGCGATGACAGCACGTAGACTTGGGCTTGGCTGTAGTAGCTTTGAATGTCGTGGGTGAAAGGATGGATGGTGATGCGGTGCTCCAGCCGGTAGTGGCTGATTTTCTGTCGGTAGAGCTTCTCCTCCAGGCCTTCGCCGACGATGTGGAGCGTCCAGTCGGCATTCTTCTGAGCGAAGATGTGGAAGGCATCGATGAGTAAGTCGAAACCCTTGTGGCGAGGAGTGAAGCGGCCTACGGCTAAAAACTGTTTTGAGGTGCCGTCCGATGGTTTGTCCGGCTTGAGTGTCAGTGGATTGAAGATGACACGGGGCGTTAAACAGGGGTCGTAGGTGTGGTAAGCCTGGGCATCGTGATGACTGAGGACTACCGTCTCATGTAGCTTGCGCAGCTGATATACATAGTGACGTTTCAACTCAGGACCGATGTAGGGCGAGCCAGCGCCGTAGAGTGCCTCGAACGAATTGTGAATCCAGCCAACGGTCTTCGTGCCTAAGATCATGTGACGTACCGACGCTAAGCGCACGGCCAACGGGGCATGGACACCGATAACCACGTCGTAGACATCATGGATAAGCTCACGCGACAGGGCATCACGCTGTTCCCAAGGGAAGGAACTGCGAGCATAGAGATCACTGGCCCGGCGACCCGGCAGTCGCAGCTTGCGGTAGCAGGCACTGTAGGCCTTGCAGAATAAGCGCTTCCACCAGGGTACGGGTGGATAACGGAAGAATCTGTAGGTAATGGGTGCATCGCTGAGATCGTAGAATGTCGTGTCTTTGAGCTCGGGGGGATCAAGGGTGACGATGGTCACATCGTAGTGCTCGGTCATGGCTTTCGCTATGACTGCCGTAACCCGTTGGACACCTCCCACAGTGAAGAGCGAGTCGACGAGAAAGCATATTTTTTTCCTCATGGAGTGCAAAAATAGGAAAAAAGCATGAATTTTCCAAATTTCTTTTGTATTTTTGCACAATCTTTCTAACAAGCCCTATGGAGAACAAACGGTTAAAACTGGTCTACATCACCCCTTCGCTCTATATTGCGGGGGGTGTTGAGCGTGTTCTCACACTGAAGGCCAACTATCTTGCCGACCATTACAACTACGACGTGACCATCGTGCTGACCGACGGGGGCGACAAGCCTTTCTTCTATCCCTTGTCTGACAAAGTCAGGGTGGTACAGCTGAACATAGGGTTTGAAGAATTATGGAAGTTGTCTTTCCTTCGTAAGATACCCGTCTACCTGCGCAAGCAGCGCGAATACCGCCGAAAACTCACTGCCTGTCTTATGGAACTGCATCCCGATGTCACCGTAAGCCTGTTGCGTCGGGAAATTAATTTCCTTTGTCATATAGGCGATGGAAGCAAGAAAGTGGGCGAACTCCACGTGAACAGGGCAAACTACCGCAACTTCGAAGCGGCTGACAGCAACTGGGTGAAACGGCTCTTTGCCCGTTACTGGATGCGGTCGCTGGTAGAAAAACTGCGTAGGCTCGACCGCTTCGTGGTGCTTACCCATGAGGATGCAGAGGCGTGGCCGGAGCTTGATAATTTAGAGGTGATACCCGACCCGCTGTCGTTCCGTCCAGACACTGTCAGCAGGCTCACCGAGAAACGTGTTATAGCCGTGGGGCGCTACGTCTACCAGAAAGGCTTCGACCTGTTGCTTCAGGCCTGGGCAAATGTGGAAAAAAAATGTCCCGATTGGCAACTCGATGTCTATGGTGCAGGCAATCGAGAACCCTACGAACGACAGATGCAGCAGCTCGGCATCGATTCGCTGCGTTGCAGACTGAACGGTCCAGTTGACAATATCCAGTCAGCATATCTGAAGAGCTCGCTCATGGTGTTCAGTTCACGCTTCGAGGGCTTCGGCATGGTGCTGGTCGAGGCAATGGCCTGCGGACTACCCGTGGTGTCGTTTGCCTGTCCGTGTGGTCCCAAGGATCTCGTAAGCGACGGTATCGACGGTCTTTTGGTAACTCCAGGTAACACCGACCAGTTGGCCTCAGCCATCATCCAGATGATAAGCGACGACGGGCGACGTCGTGAGATGGCCATCCGGGCCGTAGAGAAATCACACATGTTCGACCTTCCCACCCTGGCCGAGCGATGGAAAAAGCTGTTCGAAAGTCTATGAGCCAAGCATACGATGTCACCATAGGAATGCCCGTCTACAGATCGAAGCCTTATCTGCGGAAATCGCTGCTCTCGGCACTTGCCCAGAGCTACGACGGCATTGAGGTGCTTGTCCTCGACGATGGCGACGATATCGGGTCGATGGATGTGGTGAGAGAATTGCAGGAGATACATCCGCGAGGCAGTCATTTACGCATTGTAGCATCGCCCAAGAACGAGGGCGTCGGGGCCGCCCGCAACCACATCATAGACGAGACCGTCACACCCTTTCTATACTTCATGGATTCTGATGATACTATTGAGCCCGACACCATTGCCCTGCTCATGGAACAGCAGCGGCAATACAGGGCGCAGATGGTGTTTGCCTCGATAGAAACACTTGAACTGAGAAATGGTGGAATGTCCGTGCCCCACCAGTATCCGCATCTGGTGATTACCCAGGGTGACGAGTTGCCTGCATACGCATACAGCCATTACGGCACGTTTCAGTCGTCGGTATGTAACGTGCTTATCGATGTGGCTTTCCTCCGACAGACGGGCATGCGTTTTACCGATGCCGCCTATTGGGAGGATCTGGTATTTTTAAACGAATTGTTGCCCCACGTTGAGCGTGCGGTGCTCCTGCCACGTATCACCTATCACTACCAGTTCCATTTGAATTCGCTGTCACAGTTTCAGGACCGAGAGGTCATCGACAAGTCAGAGGTGCTGAAAAACGTGGGCTGCATAGAGAGGCTGAAGCAGTTCTGCAAGCAGTTGAGCCACAAACCTTACGCAGGTTTCCTAAGCTACGCGCTGATGATGCACGACCTGTATATCGTGGGCCACATTGTGCTGAAGCGTCGCCAGCTTCATCCCGCTTTCAGCTGTAAGGAGATGCAGGCGGTGATGAAACATCCCTTTGGGCTGTCCACCATCCTCTCCCTACGGAGGTACAGGTGGCGCAACGTGGTGCTGGACAGCTTGTCTTACATGCCTTCATGGCTATTTCTGTGGGTAGTCTGGCTGTTTGTGAAGTTGAAAATGAAAAAGAAAAAGTAATAACGACGGGGATGTACTTGACTGTCATGTTTTAAGTAATCGTATAAAAATAAGTGGGTATGATTATAACTAAACACGAAGAAACGAAGAAAGGAAGATTATTTCACGAGAACGAAAAACTTCGTATCTTCGTATCTTCGTGTTCCATTAATGAGTCCAGTTTAAAAAGTCAATATAGTCTTCGAACTGTCGCGTTAGCCACTCCCCTCTTGAACCCTGCCCTTACGGGGAGGGTGCCCTTTGGGCGGGGTGGGGTCTGTAATATCCTGATAGCGAATAAGATACTGACCCCACCCCAACCCCTCCCCTACAAGGGAGGGGAGGGGCTGCGCCTTCGCCCGCGACATGTTGGGACTTTTTAAAGTGGACTCATTGATTATTTGTACCAAGTGTTTTTTTATCATCACTAAAGAATAATAAGAAGAGAAGTCTATGGCGTGGTACCGAAAATATCTTTCTATCTATGAACAACCGTTCGACCAGATTCCTGAGTCGACGTTGCAACAGATCAGTAGCGGACTGGCAGCCCAACAGAGCGACGAGCCGTTGGTGTCGGTCGTGGTGATTGCCTACAACGAGGAGCGGCGGTTAGCTGCTTGTCTCTGGTCGCTCAGCGAGCTGAAAGCTAACTACCCCATCGAGATACTGGGCGTGAACAACCATTCGTCCGATTGTACCGAGCAAGTTTACAAGACATTAGGACTTCCCTATTACAACGAGGACCGTCAGAGTCCTGGTTTTGCTCGCCAGTGCGGACTGGAGCACGCCCGTGGTAAGTACCATTTCTTTATTGATGCCGACACGCTCTATCCGCAGGAATACATCAACCTGATGATGACCAAACTTACACGGCCCGGCACCTCATGTGTGGGAACATTGTGGAGCTTCTATCCTGATGAGTACCATTCATCCTTCGGACTATTCTGTTTCGAACTTCTACGCGATACGTTCCTCTTCGTCCAGCACTTCAAGCGGCCCGAACTGTGCGTACGCGGCATGACCTTTGCCTTCCGTGCCGACTATGCCCGCCAAGAGAAGATACGCACCGACATACGCCGGGGTGAGGACGGGTCGCTGGCACTGGCACTAAAGAAGTACGGCAAGATTACGTTCCTCTACGACCGCCATGCACGTCCTGTCACCGGCTATGGCACGTTAGGGCAACAATCGTTGCTGAAGAGCTTTTGGCAGCGCGCTAAGGTGCAGCTGCAAGGCATCACCCGCATATTCTATTCTCGCGACCACTACGATGACTCGCCCGACAACTTGATTCATGAGACATGAAGATTGTTTATGTTTTCCATTCGCTTGCCCTCTGGGGAGGCATCGAGCGCATCCTAACTGACAAGATGAACTGGCTGGCTGCTCAAGGCCACGAGGTGACGATTGTTACCACTGATCAGGGGACGCATGACCTGCCATACGAGCTGGATCCTCGGGTTGTCTTGGCCGACCTCGCCATTTCCTTTCATCATCAGTATCGCTACAAGGGCGTGCGGCGCCTGTTCGACCTTTGGCTGCGCCATCGCCTTTTCCGCCGCAAACTGAAAGAGCTGTTAAGGCGGCTGCAGCCCGACGTACTGGTATGTACTACCACCTGTTATGCCGATGTGCTGGTGAGCCTGAAGGGAAGAGTGCCGTTGGTGGTCGAGTCACATACCATGTGCAGGCGTTTCGTGGACGAGGGACGATTGCGTACCTTGCGGCGCTGGTGGCTCATGCGGAAGCTGCGTCGGGCCGACGTGCTCGTAGCGCTTACCGAGGGCGATGCTGCCGAGTGGAGACGTTACATAAGACGGGTCGAAGTGATTCCCAACATGGTCCATGCACCGCTGACGACCGTACAAGCTTCGCTTATAGCACATCGTGTGGTATTCGTGGGACGTCTCGAAGCTCAGAAACAGATAGACCATTTAGTGACAGTTTGGCGTATCGTACAGCAGCACCACCCCGACTGGACGCTCTCCATCTATGGCGACGGCAGCCAACGAGAATGGCTGCTGAAACAGGTTGAGCGTAACAATCTGCATATCAACATATTCTCTCCACAGCCCAATATCTTCGATGCCTATGCCGAGGCTTCGGTGTTGGTGCTCACCTCGGCATTCGAGCCCTTCGGATTGGTCATGCCTGAAGCCATGTTGTGTGGCCTGCCAGTGGTGGCTTACGACTGTCCCTTCGGACCTCGCACCATCATCACCGATGGCGTTGACGGCTTCCTTGTTCCTCCAGACGACATCGAGACCTTTGCCCGACGACTCGAAAGCCTTATGACCGACGAGCCCCTGCGCCGCCGTATGGGGGCCGCTGCCATTTCATCGGCACGCCGTTTTCTGCCCGAGGCAGTCATGCCGAAATGGATTGAACTGTTCACCAGACTAAAGAAACCAGACTAAACTCATACTAAAAATACGACCCTAAGAGCAAATTATTGCCGCTACACTACTCACTCTACGTTTTTTTTTGTACCTTTGCCGTCGTAATCAAGAAATAACAGATACAGATGCGAAAATTGTTTGTGCGCTTCCTTTGGACCATGCTGTTGCTGGCAGTCATAGCAACGGCCACTGGCTTTTGGGCTATTGCCGAAGGAAAGATAGGCTACATGCCACCCATTGAAGACTTACAGAACCCCATCAGCCGCTTTGCCACACAGGTCTATTCGGCCGACGGCAAGTTGCTCGGCACGTGGAACATGAACCGAGAAAACCGTGTGATGGTCGACTTTTCCCAGCTCTCGCCATCGCTGGTACAGGCGCTTGTGGCCACCGAGGATGCCCGTTTCTACGAACATTCAGGCATCGACTTTAAGGCATTGGCACGTGCTATAGTGAAGCGTGGCGTGATGGGGCAAAAGTCGGCAGGTGGCGGCTCGACTATCACCCAGCAGCTGGCCAAGCAGTTGTTCAGCGACGTGGCCCACTCGACCACCGAGCGCATGCTGCAGAAACCCATCGAGTGGGTTATCGCCGTGCAGTTGGAGCGCAACTACACGAAGGATGAGATCATCTCCATGTACCTGAACTATTTCGACTTCCTGCACAACGCCGTGGGCATTAAGACAGCCTCGAACACCTATTTCTCGAAAGAGCCGTCGCAGCTCACCATTACCGAGTCGGCCACGCTCATCGGCCTCTGCAAGAATCCCAGCTATTTCAATCCTGTGCGCCATCCTGACCGTTCGCTGCAGCGGCGCAACGTTGTGCTCGGGCAGATGCTGAAAGAAGGCTACCTCACACAAGAGCAGTATGATAGTTGTGCCCAGCAGCCGTTGGCGCTCAACTTCCACGTCAGCGACCACAAGGAGGGCATAGCCACCTACTTCCGTGACTTCCTGCGCCGCTACATGATGGCCACGAAGCCCGTGCGTAGCGACTATCCTGCCTGGGCCGAGGTGAAGTACACCATGGACTGCATTGCTTGGGACGAAGACCCGCTCTATGGATGGTGCAACAAGAACACGAAGCGCGACGGCCAGCGCTACAACGTCTATACCGACGGGCTGAAGGTCTACACTACTATCGACTCGCGCATGCAGCAATATGCCGAAGAGGCCTGTCATGAGCATCTGGTGAAGTTCTTGCAACCCGCCTTCGAGAAAGCCATTGGACAGAAAAAGAACGCGCCTTATAGCAGTAACCTCTCGGCTGCCGAAGTACAGAAGATACTGCAACGCTCCATGCGGCAGTGTGAGCGCTATGTCACTATGAAGGCTGCGGGCTTCAGTGAGGAGGAAATCAACAAGTCGTTCAACACGGCAGTGAAGATGAGCGTCTTTACCTACCACGGAACCGTAGACACGCTGATGACGCCTCTCGACAGCATACGATATTATAAGAAGTTCCTGCGCACGGGATTCCTGAGCATGGAACCACAGACAGGATCTGTCAGGGCCTACGTGGGAGGCATGGACTTCGAGCACTTTGCCTACGACATGGCTACCGAGGGTCGGCGTCAGGTGGGCTCGACCATCAAGCCCTTCCTCTACTCGCTGGCCATGGAGAATGGATACTCCCCCTGCGACGTAGCTCCCAACGAGCAACGCACCTACATGGTGGCAGGAAACCCCTGGACACCACGCAATGGCAGCCGCTCGCGCTATGGCGAGATGGTCACCCTGAAATGGGGACTGCAGCAGTCGAACAACTGGATCTCGGCCTACCTCATCAACAACCTCGGCCCAGAGAATTTTGCCAAGCTGCTTTACCAGTACGGAATCCGCAATCCGGAAATCCACCCATCGATGGCCCTCTGTCTCGGTCCCTGCGACATCACCGTGGCCGAAATGGTGTCGGGCTATACAGCCTTCGTCAACCACGGTATACGCTCGGCTCCGCTGTTTGTCACGCGCATTGTCGACAACGAGGGCAATGAGGTGGCACATTTTACACCCCGCATGAACGAGGTAATCAGCGGCGAGGCTGCCGACAAGATGATCTACATGCTACAGGCTGTGGTCGACGGCGGTACGGCAGGCCGACTGCGTTTCCGCTATAACCTCACTGCCCAACTGGGCGGAAAGACTGGCACCACCAACAACAACAGCGATGCCTGGTTTATGGGACTGGCGCCTAAGCTGGTCAGCGGATGCTGGGTAGGTGGCGACGACCGCGACATTCACTTCGACAACATGGCCATGGGTCAGGGCGCAACGATGGCACTGCCCATTTTTGCCCTCTACATGAAAAAGGTATATGCCAACAAGGATTTGGGCATCACACAGGACGACAAATTCGACCTGCCTGTCGATTTCAACCCATGCGCCCTCGTCGACAATGAGGACGAGGAAGAAGAGTCCGACGACATGCAGGAGGTCGTGGAATAAACAATGTGATTGGAATAATCAGAAAAAATAGGGAGCGTATGTGCGCTCCCTATTTTGCTGCTTCTAACATTTCGCCCTCAATATAGAGGCGTGTCATCTCGACTTTAGCGTTAGTACGAACCGTAATCGACTTCTTGAAGTGGCCGGGAAACTTACCCTGTCCGTTGTAGGTCACCTTAATTTCGCCTTTCTCGCCCGGCTGAATGGGCTGCTTCGTAAATTCAGGCACCGTACAACCGCAACTGGGCATCGCCTGGTTGATAACCAGAGGAGCGTCTCCAGTGTTGGTAAACGAGAATACACAAGTGACAACAGGGTCACTCTCAGAAAACTTTCCGAAGTCGTGCATCAACTTGTCAAACTTGATATCGGCCTGCTTCTGTGCCATCGTAGCGGTCAAGCCACACAACAGCATCATTGTCATCAAAATAATTTTTTTCATATTCAGTCTGTGTTTCTATTCATTACTTTTGGGGAGCAAAAATAGTAAATAACTATCAATTATCTTATAATCCCCCCGTTATTTTAATATTTTTTTAAGGTTCAACAACACGGAGAAGGTAACAAGCATGGGTAACGGCATTTTTCCAGTGTAGGAGCCTGCCCCTACACTGGGCGCAACGTTGTTCGGAAATCAGTTAACGCTTGGTTGCGATACAAAGTCGTCGAGTTTGTTGAACAAAGTCGACGAGTTTGTCTAACAAAGTCGACGACTTTGTATCACAAAACAGGCTCCATGGGTGGTGAAAACATCAAATATACCACTTCGGGTATAGTTTTGTTAAACATACACAAAAATATACCCGTTTTGGTATAATATTAAAATAAAATGTATATCTTTGTACCCGTTAAGGTATAATGATGATGGCTTTATCGGAACATATCAAGCAAAAACGAAAGAAGAACGGCCTTTCGCAAGTGGAGTTGGCTGAGCGGGCTGGCGTAGGTCTTAGGTTCGTGAGAGACATTGAGCAAGGAAAGCAGACCTTGCGGATGGATAAGGTGAACGACGTGCTTGCCCTGTTTGGCGAATGTCTCGGACCTGTAAAAATTGACATTGTATGAAGCTGGCAGGTATTTATGTCAACGACATCTACTGTGGTCTTCTGACAGAAGACGAGGAGGGTTTTCATTTCGTCTACGACGAGGCATACCTCAGTCGACAGGATGCAGTTCCCGTTAGTCCTACTATGCCCTTGACAAGCCGACAATACGATAAGGAAATGATGTTCCCCGTTTTCGACGGACTCATTCCAGAGGGTTGGCTCTTGGACATAGCATCGTCGTCATGGAAGATTGACCCCCGGGACAGGATGTCGCTCTTGATGGCTTGCTGTAAAGACTGTATCGGAAACATCAGCGTAAAACCATTGGCTCATGAATAAGTGTTTGTACTGTTATCATGAATTGGAAGATGGCCAGGTGGATTTTCACCCTGCTTGTGCCCGTAGATTTTTCGGCAGCGATACGGCACCTGTTCTTCCTTACACGCGAGATAATATGTCGGAACTGGCCCGGCAAGTTATCCGTACCAGTGCGTCAGTAACTGGCGTACAGGCCAAGATGTCATTAGATGTAAACCGGGGCGGGAAAAACGAACCCGCCAAATTCTCCATCGTAAGCCTCTGGGGCAAATATATATTCAAACCGCAAAGCGGAAAGTACCCCTACCTGCCGGAACTGGAGGACCTCACGATGAAGATGGCCGAAACCGCCCGCATCCGCACCGCCCGACATACACTCATACGTCTCGCAGATGGTGAGTTGGGCTATCTGACCCTCCGTATGGACCGCGGATGCAAAGGCGAGAAGATATCCATGTTGGACTTATGCCAGCTGACCAACCGTCTGACTGAGCATAAATACTACGGCACCTACCAGCAGTTGGCCCAGACAATCAAGAAATACTCATCAGCTCCGATGCTGGATGTCCAGCGCTTTTGGGAAGTGGTACTGTTCAGCTGGATAACCGGCAACTCCGACATGCACTGCAAGAACTTTTCACTGGTCGATACCGGCAACGGAGAGTACACCTTGGCTCCAGCCTACGACCTGCTGGCCGTGCTGCTGGCCGACCCGGAGGACACCGAGGAGATGGCGATGAGTTTTACGGTTGGAGGCAATAAAAGCGGCTTCGACCGCAATACTTTCATAACTTCCTTCACCCAAAGTGGCGTTCCTGACACTGTAGTGGAAAAGATGATAGGACGGATGAAAGGCTACTATCGTGAGTGGGAAAAACTCATCGGCCAATCATTCCTTCCTGAAAAAATGAAGGCCGACTATTGCCATTTACTGAGCAAGCGAATAGACAGATTGTAGCTCAGTTTCTTGAATATAGAAGGGGATGGGGCGCGTAATCAGGCTTCAACACCTCGAATGTGACTTTCCAGTGTAGGGGCCTGCCCCTGCACTGGATGCAACGTTGTTCGGAAGGCAATCAACGCTTGGCGACGGTGCGTGGTCTCGCCATCCCGTACATTCAGCGGTTTCCGAACAAATGATTCAATTTTCCTTTGCCATTTGAAGAATAATTCGTAATTTTGCAGCGAAATGTGCGGTGTGGGCAGAACAAGCACACCGCGGGTAAGAACGAAGATTATCATGGGAAAGGCCGAACGGAATATCAACATTTTGCTGACAGTGCTCGCAGGAGCACTGCTGGCTATCTGTGTAATGAGCATCATAAACGTTAAGCATTAAAGCGTATGGACGAAGAAAGCAGACTGCAAAGTTGGATAACAATACGCGTAGGGCGCGACACGCTCTCGTTTGCCCTGCCCACCAGTGGGGGCAACGTGGACTTCGAGCCATACGTGGTGAAAAGCGGTATAAGCATGGCGGCCAACCTGCGCGAGGCCTTCAAGACCAGTGAACTGCTCACTATGGGAGTGCCGCGGGCACGTATCATGGTCGACAGTTCGGTGCTCATGGTGCCCGTCGAGAAGTTTGACGAGACTCAGATGGCCGACCTCTACCACTATACTTTCCCCGACAGCAGACAGGATACGGTGGCCTACAACGTGCTGCCCGACCTGAACGCGGTGGCACTCTTTGCCATGAACAAAGACCTGCGGCTCGTTATCGACGACCATTTCCGTGCAACAAAGTTTATTGCTGCCGTCTCGCCCGTATGGCGCCATCTGCACCAACGCAGCTATACCGGCGCACGCAGCAAACTCTACGGTTATTTCCACGAACGCCAGCTTGAGGTATTCAGCTTCCAGCAGAACCGATTCAAGTTCTGCAACACCTTCAGTGTGAAGCATGCCCACGATGGTCTTTATTTCCTGCTCTATGTATGGAAGCAACTGCAATTGCAGCCACGCTTTGACGAAATACATATTGTGGGTGACATTCCACAACAGGAATGGCTTCTCGACGAGCTGCACCGCTATGTCAACAAGGCTTTTGCCATCAACCCGGCAGCCGACTTCAACCATGTACCTGTCACTGCTGTCAAGGGCATGCCCTACGACATGCAGACCCTATTTGTCAAAGGCCGATGAGAATTATTACAGGACAATACAAGGGGCGGCGCTTCGACGTGCCACGTACGTTCAAGGCACGCCCTACCACCGACTTTGCTAAAGAGAATATCTTCAACGTGCTCACGGCGCTGGTCGATTTTGACGGAGCCACGGCACTCGACCTTTTTTCGGGTACGGGCAGTATCTCGCTCGAACTCGTATCGAGAGGATGCACACAGGTGGTCAGCGTGGAATTAGACCGCGATCACCACCGTTTTATCTGCGACTGCATGAAAAAACTCGGCACGCAGGCCTGCATTCCCCTGCGAGGCGACGTGTTCCGCTTCTTGAAGTCGTGCCGACAACAGTTCGACTTCATCTTCGCCGATCCGCCATACGCGTTGCAGGAACTGACAACTATTCCCGACATTGTCTTTGCCCAGAACTTGTTGAAGGACGGTGCTCCTATGGTGCTCGAACATGGAAGCGATCACGATTTCTCAGCTCATCCCCACTTCTTTGACCATCGCCAATATGGCAGTGTAAACTTTAGCATCTTCCGTTGAAGCGGTGCCATAAGGGCAAAAAGATGATTCCGTCTGGTCGGACCTGTTGTCCGAACAGACGGAATCGCCATATAGGAAGAAGGGGAAAATCAATCCAGTCCGAAGAGTGTACGCAGACCGCCGTCTACACCCGAGAACCCCATGAAGGCAAGGCTGAGCAGTCCGGCAGAGACGAGCACGATGGCCATGCCCTGCATACCCTTGGGTACCTTGGTCAACTCCAACTGCTCGCGCATACCGGCAAAAACGGTCATAGCCAAGCCGAAACCGATGGCGGTAGAGAAGGCGTAGACCACGCTCTGCAGCAGGTTGAAGTCCTTCTGAATGACAAGGATGGCCACACCGAGCACGGCACAGTTGGTGGTGATGAGCGGAAGGAAGATTCCTAATGCCTGATAGAGCGATGGTGATACCTTCTTGAGGATAATCTCGACCATCTGCACCAACGATGCAATGACGAGGATGAACGCAATGGTCTGCAGATAGCCCAAACCATTGGGGTCGAGTACGAACTTCTGTACCAGATAGGTGACGATGGTGGCCAGGGTCATGACAAAAGCCACTGCTGCCGACATGCCGAGCGAGGTGTCAATCTTTTTTGATACGCCAAGGAACGGACAGATGCCGAGGAACTGTGCCAACACGATGTTGTTGACGAAGATGGCGCTAATGAAAATCAGAATATATTCCATGTCGTTATTACGTTATATCGTTATTACGAATTGCTACGCATCTTGTTGACGATTGCGATAAGGAAACCGAGGGTGATGAAAGCTCCCGGAGGCAGTACGAAGAGCAGGATGTTATAGGTCTCGGGCATCAGCGTGAAGCCGAAGATGCTACCCGAGCCTAATACCTCGCGGCAGATGCCGAGCAGGGTAAGACCAAACGTGAAGCCCAGGCCAATGCCGATGCCGTCGAACAGCGAGGCTACTGGACTCTGCTTGGCGGCGAATGCCTCAGCACGTCCGAGGATGACGCAGTTCACTACGATGAGCGGGATGAACAGGCCGAGCTCCTTGTCCACGTCGGGCAGATAGGCCTTGATAATCATCTGCAGGATGGTGACGAAGGCAGCGATAACCACGATAAATACAGGGATGCGCACCTTGTCGGGTGTGACGCTCTTCAACAGCGAGATTACAAAGTTGGTGCAGATGAGTACGGCCATTGTGGCCAACCCCATCGCCATTCCGTTGCCGGCCGAGGTGGTGGTGGCCAGCGTGGGACACATGCCGAGCATCAGGACGAACGTCGGGTTCTCCTTGACGATTCCGTTCTTTACAATATTTATATAACTCATATTCTTTTTCTTTTCAACAACTCATTATGACGAGTTCCACGAATTGTACGAATTTGCAATTCGTCTTAATTCGTTTTAATTCGTTGTTTATTAAATCATTTCAGTTGTTTGCTAGCCTCGGTAGCTCCATCCACAGGCGTATTCTTGAAGGCATTATATGCATTGTTCACGGCGAGGAGGAAGGCACGGCTGGTAATGGTCGAGGCGGTGATGGCATCTACCTGACCGCCATCCTTCGAGACGGTGAGCGGTTCTTTCGGGTCTTTGCCGATGATGTCGCCCTTCTCACCTTTTTGAAACCACTTGTCGGCCTTGGCACCGAGACCTGGCGTCTCAGCATGTTCCAAGAGCGTGTAGCCCAGCACTTTGCCTTCGTGGTCGAAGCCCACAAGCACTTTCAGGTCGCCACCGAAGCCACCTGTAGTACTCTCTACGGCAGCACCGAGGTCGCGGCCCTGTTGATCCTGTGTCTGGTAGATGATATAGGTATGCTCTTTGCCCTTGGTGTCGTTTTGTCGCACGGTGTCGGTCTTGGCGACGACAATGTCATCGCATACCATGACCGCCTTGATGCCGTCGGCCAGTGCTTTTTCCTTCTGCTGGCTGATGGGGCCACTCGTCAGGTTGTTCACGAAGGCAAGGATGGCTCCCATGATGACGGCTACGGAGGTGAGTACCAGCATCATGTTAGGTAATGAAGATTCTAACTTTTTCATTTCTTTACCTCCTCTCCAAATCTAACGGGTTTTACATAATTATTAATAAGCGGTGTAAAGGCATTCATAATCAGGATAGCGAATGACATGCCTTCGGGATAGGCACCCCAGTTACGGATGATAACCGTGAGCAAGCCTATTGAGATACCATAGATGAGTTGTCCCTTCGGGGTCATGGGCGAGGTGACGTAGTCGGTAGCCATGAAGATGGCACCGAGCATCAGACCACCGCTGAGGATGACCGTCGTCGGGTCGGCATAGATGGGGTTCACAAGGTGGAGCAATGCACTGAACACGAACACCGTTGCAATGATACTCACGGGAATGTGCCAGGTGATGATTTTTCGCCAGAGCATGAAGACAAGGCCCGCAATCAGTGCGAGTCCGCAAATCTCTCCGATAGTTCCGGCACCACCGCCAATGGAGTAGTCACCAAGGAGCAGCGAAAAAGCATCGGGCAACTGGTCGAGCACGCTGACGTCACGGTTTTTGATAGCCTCTTTCATTACTGCAAGAGGTGTCGCACCTGTAGTGGCGTCGGTATAGTTCAGCCACTGTCCAGGCACAGGCCATGATGTCATCTGAGCAGGAAAGGCTACGAGCAGGGCACAGCGTCCCACTAATGCAGGGTTGAAGATATTCTGGCCCAGTCCGCCGAACGTCATCTTTGCTACGCCGATGGCAAACAAAGCACCGATGATAATGATCCAGACTGGCAGGTTGCTGGGCAGGTTCATGCCGAGCAACAGTCCGGTGAGAGCAGCGGAACCATCAAGAATGGTGTTCCGCTCGTTTTTTAAAATATACTTGTTGATGGCCCACTCAAAGAAGACGCAGGCTGCCACACTGGAAAGACACACGATGACCGAACCGATGCCGAAGTAGAAAAACGATACGAAAAGCGCAGGCAGCAGAGCCAGGATGACTCCATACATGTTGCGCTCCACCGAGTCGGTGCCGTGGGCGTGTGGGGAAAGGGATACTACTAATTTACTCATAATATCTTTTTTTCTTAACAAAGAATTGAAACGAATTTCACGAACTGGACGAATTGTTTTTTTCGAATTCTATTTGATTTCACGAATAATATTCGTGTAATTCGTGAAATACGTTTTAATTCGTTGTTTTTATAATCTATTTCTTGGCGTTTCTGTTTCTTATTATTCCCATGACCGTCTGCTTGCCCTGACGGATGTTGTCGAGCAGGGGACGGTGGGCAGGACAGGTGAACATGCAAGAGCCACACTCTATGCAGCTGACGATGTCCTCGCTTTCGCAGCGCTCCCAGTTCTTCACCTCACTCAGCTTGGCCAGCAGGTAAGGCTCCAGTCCCATGGGACAGGCACCCACGCATTTGGCACAGCGGATGCAAGGCTGCGGATCCCTACGGCGCGCATCGTCGCCACTGAGGATGGTCACCGAGTTCGTACCTTTGCAGATGGGCACCTCGGTCGATGTCAGTGCCTTGCCCATCATCGGGCCGCCAGCCAACAGCTTGTTGTCGCCTTCGGGCATACCACCACAGAAGTCGATGAGCTCCTGCATCGGGGTTCCCATGCGTACGAGGAAGTTGCCGGGCTTGGCGAGCTTCTTTCCCGTTACAGTGGTATAGCGTTCGAAGAGTGGCTTGTGCTTCATCACTGCCTCGTAGACGGCGAAGGCTGTACCCACGTTCTGCACGATGGCACCCACGTTGACGGGGATGGCAGGCGGGGCGGGCACCTGACGACGGATGACGGCATCGACGAGTTGCTTCTCACCGCCTTGTGGGTAGCGCTGCTTCAGGGGCACTACCTCGACGTGGTAATCCGAAGCGCAAAACGCTTCGGCACACTTCTTGGTGAGCAGGGCGATGGCCTTGGGTTTGTTGGTCTCGATGCCGATGTAGCCGGTAGTGACTTTCGCAGCTTTCATCAATAGTTCCAAGCCAACAAGAATCTCGTCAGGGTGCTCCATCATCAGCCGGTAGTCGGCGGTGATGTATGGCTCGCACTCCACGGCGTTGATAATCACGCACTCGGCCTTGGCCGTAGGCGGAGGGGTTAGCTTGATAAAAGTGGGGAATCCGGCACCGCCCATACCTGTGACACCTGCGATCTTCACACGGTTGATGATCTCCTCTGGCGTCAGTTCAGGATGGTCCTTCACCAGCTCCAACTTGTCGCTTCGGTCGATGGTCTCTTCCCATTCGTCGCCTTCTACATTAATAATAATAACGGGCTTACGATAGCCAGTGGCGTCGATGGCGGTGTCGATTTTGAACACCGTGCCGCTGACTGAAGAATAAATGGGAGCCGAAACGAAGCCTCCGGCCTCGGCAATCAGCGTGCCTACCTTTACTTTATCACCCTTCTGCACCACGGGTTTCGCTGGTGCTCCGATATGCTGAGACAAAGGGAAGATGGCCTGCTTGGGTAGGGCAGCCACCTGTGTCGCCACCTCGTGGGTCAGCTTGTTCTCTTCTGGGTGTACGCCACCTATGCGGAATGTTCTTGCGTTCATGCTTGTGCCTCCTTTCTTGCGTTGTTTACCGGAGATTCCGGAGTTCCCGGAGTTTCCGGTTTCGGCTTTGGTATGGGGAAATTCACGGCGTGGATGGCCTTTGTCGGACAGACGGCCACACACTTCTTGCACAGACGGCACTTCTCGAAGTCGATGTAGGCGCAGTTGCCCTCGACGGCGATGGCACCGAACGGGCACTCCTTCGCACACTTGCCACAGCCAATACAGCCTACCTTGCAGGCCTTCATGGTGACGGCTCCCTTATCCTTGTTCACACACGAGACGAACACACGGCGGTTCTTCGGACCCTTCTTGCGAAGCTCGATGATGTTGCGCGGACAAGCTTTCACACAGGCACCACAGGCCGTACACTTCTCGTCGTCGACCTCGGGCAGGCCTGTCTCCTCGTTGATGCTGATGGCACCAAACTGGCATGCCTGTACGCAGTCGCCACAGCCCAGACAGCCGAAGCCGCAGGCCGTCTCTCCAGCACCGCAGGCGTGCATGGCGGCACAGGTGCGCAATCCGGCATACTCGGCAATCTTGGGACGATGCTCACAACTTCCGTTGCACCGCACCACAGCCACCTTCGGCTCACCGTTGGCGATGGCCATTCCCAAAAGGTCGGCCACACGACCCATCACGTCGGCACCGCCCACGGGACAGTTCAGACCGTCGAGACTGCCGGCATCGGCACCTTTCACCAAGGCATCGGCCATACCCCCACAGCCGGGAAAGCCGCAGCCACCACAGTTGGCACCGGGCAGCAGCTCGCTCACCTGCGCGATGCGAGGGTCTTCATAGACAGCGAACTTCTTGGAGCAGACATACAGCACAAGGGCCGCAATGAGTCCGATGGCACCAAGAACAATCACTGCAATCAAGATAAAATTCATAAATCTGTTTTTTTGTTTGTTGTTTAAATTTGTCTTAGTATCTTACTTTTCAATATTGAATGCCACGCTTTTGGCAATGCGGTGTCGCAGCAACCATAACAGCACGTAGTATGGCACTAAACTTACCAGTGCTGTGAGTCCCGACGTCTCTTCGTCGCACCCCGTCAGCAGACTGGACACAAGGACTCCCATGAGGATGAACAGCGGAATGCCAAAGCCCAGGAGCAGTGCTTTCTGGGCTACCGAGGCCGATGTGCTGACCGTTACCGTCTGGCCAACTTCATAGCCGTCGGCGTTGGCATAGACATCAATCAGCTTCTCTTCGGTATCGGATGCTGTGCACCGCTTGGCAATCTTGCAGGTGGCGCAGGCCGAAACCTGCACGACGCGCACCCTGATGTGCCGCCCGTCGATGCTGTCGATGATGCCCTCATGCTGTATGTGATGGCTCATGCTAACCTTCTTTTGTTTTTGTCATCTCGACTTAGCAAATGCAAAGGTACGACAAAAAAATGAATTAATCATTGAGATAGAGCAATTATTTTCAAAAATTGTGCATATTCCTTTGCAAATACAAAAGTTTTTCATACTTTTGCAAGAAAATATGCCGAAGATATGAAACCTACAGAGCAAACATTACAGCAAATTGAACGTGCTATCAAGAAGATAGCCGACAAGTTTCCAGCTACTCGGGAGGCAGCACTCCTCACTGATGTGCATATCCGCGTGACGCAGGAAACGGGCGAGTTCGTGGCCTTCGACGATGACGACCAGGAGATTACCCGTTGCATCGTTGAGCAGTGGATTGACAACAAGGACGACGATTTCTACGACGATGTAGCAAAGGCCATCCGCAAGGTCATCGACAAGCAGAAGTCCCTGATTGAGGGCATGTCGATTCTGAAACCCTACTCCTTCGTGCTTGAGGATGAGGAGAAAGAGCCCGTGACCGAGCTCTACGTGGTCGACGACGACACCGTGATCATCGACCCCGACCTGATGGAGAATCTCGACAAGGATCTTGACGACTTCTTTGAAAACTTGATGAAGGAGTAGCAGCATGGCTGAACCGGCACATGAAACGACCATCTCCCTTTGGGTGGCACGACTGCATGCCTGGCGTGAAGAGCACGTCAGCGAGCGTATGTTTGTGCTCATCCTGGCTTTCTTCGTGGGCTTCTTTGCTGCCGTAGCTGCCTTCACCCTCCACTGGATTATCAACCAGATCGTAGCGCTGCTCACCAGTTCGTTCGACGCTACGAAATCCAACTGGCTCTATCTTGTCTATCCCGTCATCGGCATATATCTCACCTCTCTTTTCGTGCGCTATATTGTCAAGGACAACATCTCGCACGGCATCACCCGCATCCTCTATGCCATCTCGCAGAACCGGTCTCGGCTGAAGTCGCACAACACGTGGTCGAGCGTCATTGCTTCGGCCATCACCATCGGTTTTGGTGGCTCGGTGGGAGCCGAGGCTCCTATCGTGCTCACAGGTTCGGCCATCGGTTCGAACTTAGGCAAGCTGTTCAAACTCGACAGTCATACGCTGATGCTGCTCATAGGCTGTGGTGCTGCCGGAGCCATAGCTGGTATCTTCAAGGCACCGATAGCCGGACTGGTATTCACGCTCGAAGTGCTGATGATCGACCTGACGATGGCTTCGCTGCTACCCATCCTCGTCAGCTGTGTCACCGCCACCTGCTTTACCTATATATTTAGTGGTGACGCAGCGCTTTTCACTTTCCATCTTGATAACCAGTGGACGGTGCAGCGCATTCCCGCCTGTTTGCTGCTCGGTGTGTTCTGTGGACTGGTGAGCCTCTATTTCATCCGCACGATGAGCTTTGCCGAGGGCATCTTCGCTCGTTTCAAGGACAAGCCTCACGTAAGGCTTCTCATAGGTGGTGCCACGTTGAGCCTGCTCATCTTCCTCTTTCCTGCACTCTTCGGCGAGGGCTACAACAGCATCAACCTGCTGCTCAACGGGCGCACTGAGGCCGACTGGAACCAGATACTGAACAACTCGCTTTTTGCCGGACATCCCAACGTACTCATCTCCTATATTGCCTTCGTACTGCTGCTCAAGGTGTTTGCAACCTCGGCAACCAACGGTGGTGGTGGTTGTGGCGGTACGTTTGCGCCGTCGCTGTTCATCGGTTGTTTTGCGGGCTTCCTTTTTTCGCGGCTTTGGAACATGCACGAGATAGGCGTCTACGTGCCCGAGAAGAACTTTGCCCTGATGGGTATGGCGGGCGTGATGTCGGGCGTGATGCACGCACCGCTGACGGGCATCTTCCTCATTGCCGAGCTCACGGGCGGTTACAGCCTGTTCCTGCCGCTGATGATTGTCAGCGTCTCGTCCTATCTCACCATCATCATATTTGAGCCCCACAGCATCTACGGTTCCCGCCTGGCTCGCGAGGGACTGCTTATCACCCATCATACCGACCATGCTGTGCTCACGCTCATGCAGCTCGACTCCTGTCTGGACCGCGACTATCAGGCCGTGCCGCCCGACATGGAGCTGGGACAGATGGTTCATAAGATCAGCCGTTCGCGCAGTAGCGTGCTCCCCGTGACCGATGCCGCTGGCAACCTACTTGGCGAGGTCGACATTACGAAGATACGCAACGTGGTGTTTCGCACCGAGCTGTACCACCATTTCACGGCCTCGCAGCTGATGAAGGAACCGGCAGCCACGCTCACCGACCAGCAGCCTATGACCGACGTGATGCGCATCTTCGAGCAGACGCATGCCAGTTGGCTGCCCGTGCTCGACGAAGACAACCACCTCAAAGGCTACATCTCCCGACAGCGGCTCTACAGTCAATACCGCGAGATGGTGGCCGACATGAGCGAAGACTGATGTGGTAGCCAATTTTTCACTTTTAACTTTTACTTTTTCCATTTTAAGTGGTAATGAAGAAGGAAGACCTTAGAATTGTGTTCATGGGCACACCCGAGTTTGCGGTGGAGACCCTCAAGGCTTTAGTTGACAACGGTTATGACGTGGTGGCGGTGGTCACCCAGCCCGACAAGCCCGTAGGCCGTCACGGAAGCGTGCTCCAGCCATCGGCCGTAAAGCAGTATGCCCTTGAGCATGGGTTGCCCGTCCTCCAGCCTGAGAAGATGAAAGACCCCGCTTTCGTGGAGCAACTGCGCTCCTACCGGGCCAACCTGCAGGTGGTCGTGGCCTTCCGCATGCTGCCCGAAGTGGTGTGGGCCATGCCCGCATACGGCACGTTCAACGTCCACGCTGCCCTGCTGCCCCAGTATCGCGGTGCGGCTCCCATCAACTGGGCGGTCATCAATGGCGAGACCCAGACGGGCGTCACTACCTTCTTCCTCGACCACGACATCGACACCGGACGCATCATCATGCAGCTGCCCTTCGCCATCCCTGACGATGCCGACGTCGAGTACGTCTACGACGGCCTCATGCACCTCGGTGCCGAGATCTGCCTACAGACCCTCAACCGCATCATCGCTGCCGACGGACATCCCGCCTCAACTCCACAAATTACCGACTCCCTGACTCCCGAACTCAAGCCTGCTCCGAAAATCTTCAAGGAGACCTGCGAAATAAGTTGGTCGCAGTCGGCCAAGCAGGTCTACGACTTTGTGCGCGGTCTCAGTCCCTATCCCGGTGCATGGACCACGCTGAAGTCGCCCGACGGAAAGGACACCGTATTGAAAATCTTCCGGACGACGAAGACCACACAGCCCGCCAAAGGCCCTGCCGGACAGGTCACAGCCGACCGCAAGCACCTCTACGTGTCGTGCCAGGACTACCTCCTGCAGATTGACGAACTGCAGCTGGCAGGCAAGAAACGCATGGATGCACAGGCCTTTCTCAACGGAATGAAGGACATCGAAAAATATTTTCTGTCGTAACATAATAAATGGGTGTCGCAGACGTTATCTATGTAAAGAGCAAACACTCTCACACATGATTCTTAATTAAATAACAAGTCTGCCTATGCCCATTTTTACTCCCGAAGAAACGACACCCAGTGAAAGAGTACTAAACCTTATCCGTCAGCTCGCCTATACCTACCGCGTAGTCAATGGTCAGGCCTACTGTCTGAACTGATATCCATTCTTTATGCCCCTGGTATCTCCCTCCCTCCTTGCAGCCGACTTCCTGCATCTTGACAGCGAAATCGACATGATTAACCGAAGTGAGGCCGACTGGCTTCACCTCGACGTGATGGACGGCTCGTTCGTCCCCAACATCTCCTTTGGCTTCCCCGTACTCGAGGCCGTGGCATCGGTATGCAAAAAGCCCCTCGATGTCCACTATATGATCGAGAAGCCCGAACGCTACATCCAGCAGACCGCCCGGCTCGGTGCCATGATGATGAACGTCCACGTAGAGGCGTCGCTCCATCTGCATCGTACCATACAGGAAATCCATGCGGCAGGCATGAAGGCAGGCGTGACCCTCAATCCCTCGTCGCCTGTCAGTCTGCTTGAGGACATCATCGGCGATGTAGACATGGTGCTGCTTATGAGCGTGAACCCCGGCTTCGGCGGTCAGAAGTTCATCGAGAACACCATCGGCAAGGTGCAGCGACTGCGCCAGCTCATCATCGACAGTGGTAGCCATGCCCTCATCGAGGTCGACGGCGGCGTACAGGGCGACACCGCACCACGCCTCGTCAAGGCCGGTGTCGACGTGCTGGTAAGCGGCAGCTACGTCTTCCGCAGTCCCACGCCCGAGCAGACCATCCACGACCTTCGCATGTTGAAGTGAGTTGCAGTCATTAGACCAATTACTCCGAAGTCCCCTCGCAGGTGCTTCGGAGTTTTTTTTTGTGCCTATTCCTTGGAACTTTCAACTTTTTTGTATATCGTTGCACCGACTCCTAAATACCTTATCGGTGATGCCTATGTTTGGCAAATATTGGGTATCACAGAAAAACAAACGCCTACTCCACCTTCCAGTCATGGAGTAAGTAACGAGATACAAACTCGTCGACTTTGTTATACAAACTCGTCGACTTTGTTATACAAACTCGTCGACTTTGTTATACAAACTCGTCGACTTTGTTATACAAACTCGTCGACTTTGTTATACAAACTCGTCGACTTTGTATTGCAATCAAGCGTTGGTTGGTTTCCGAACTACGTTGTTCTATTGATTGAACTCGTGTTTGCCAAACATGCAGAAAGATCCGCGTCAGCGAGCGCTCGGCCCCCTATGACAAATGCCTGTAAGGTGACAGCGGAGCCGCCCGTGTGCCTATTCCCCCCAATTTCACCGTAAAATCATCATATTTTTCGCCTTTTCGCCTCAGATTGAGATAAATTGTGTATCTTTGCACCGTGTTTCGCAAGAGACACGACATTATTATTGTTCAATAACCTCTTAAAATTACCACAACAAAGAACTAAAGAGCAAATTCATCTGATTATTGGGTGCAAGCGCACAGGCGATGGCATTCCCATATATCAGATGGAGGTTGTGGTAAACCTTAAGAGGCGTATGGCGAAAGTCGGCGCTTTCTATTTTAAGTTGGCGGACGATTGACAATGTGATGATTATTGTTTAACACTTATAAAAAAAATTATGAAGAAATTGCTAATTGTCGCATCAGTTCTGATGTTTTCCGTAGGTGCTTTTGCACAACATGAAGTTGGTGCTCTAACCGTCCAGCCGAAAGTTGGTTTGAACATTGCGAACTATACAGACTCGGATGACTCTGACCCTCGTATCGGCTTTGCAGCAGGTGCAGAATTTGAGTATCAGATAACCCAAATGTTTAGTCTTTCGACAGGTTTGCTTTATTCTATGCAGGGTGCCAAAGAAAGCGCTACTTCTCAAGGAGTCAAAGTGAAAATGACTGCCAAGACAGACTATATCAACATTCCAATCTTGGCTAACATCTATGTGGCTCAAGGTTTCGCACTCAAATTTGGTATCCAACCAGGTTTTAATGTAAATTCCAGTTATACGGCTTCGGCTCAAGGCATTGACGTTAGTGGTAGTTTGTCGGACGTGGGAGTGGACATCAAGTCATTCGACTTCGCAATTCCCGTAGGTTTGTCGTATGAGTTCAACAATTTCGTGATAGACGGACGTTATAACATTGGTGTTACAAAGATGGTTGACAATGACGACTCAAAGAACAGTGTATTTCAGTTCACTGTTGGTTATAAGTTTAAGTTGTAACTTATTATTCGTAACTTAATCTCATAAGCAAGGGCGGGAAGCCGTGCCGACATCTTCGGCCCCGGTTTCCCGCCCTTGCGTATTCTACATTATAGGATATTACACCCCCACGAAGTCCAGTGCATTGCGCTTGATGACGAGCGGATAGCGCTCGGGATGCTGGAGGCTCTCGATTTCGAGGTCAACGTCAAGGTCGGGCCACTCGATGGCTTCGGGGCCGGACATCTGCACGTTCAAGACGCTGCGGATGGGCGCGTCCTGCATCCACGGGATGCGGTTGTACGAAAGGAAATAGTCGTGGCCGAGCACCGAGAGCATCATTGCTCCATCGTCATGCCGTAGGTGGTGCGCAGGACGATGAACTCGGTGCGGCGGTTCAGCTGGTTGCACGTCTCCTGTTGCTCCTCATCGGGAAGGGCCTTGATGAACTCCTCGGTCAGCACGTCGCCTTCCTTGAGGAAGGGATATTTCTCCGTGAGCTTGCGCTTGACGGTCTTGGGCTTCTCCTTGCCGTAGCCTACGGGCGTGAGGCGGTCTTTGGCGATGCCGTGCTCTATGAGGTAGTTCACCACGCTCTCGGCACGCCGCTGCGACAAGCCCTTGTTGTAGGCCTCGGAACCGCGGTAGTCGGTATGGGCCGACAGCTCGATGGTGACGTTGGGGTTCTCGTTGAGCAGTTTTACGAGTTGGTCGAGTGACTGTGCAGACTCAGGACGCAGGGTGGCCTTGTCGAAGTCGTAGAAGATGTTCTCGATGAGCACGGGAGCCGAAATGTTTGCCAAGGGGAACTGCAGCACGTACTCCTGTGACTCCTGTACGGTGTCGACCCGCAGCTGCTCCTTATGGTTCAGGTAGCCCTTGCAGGTGCCGAGGAACACGTAGTCTACGCCCGGGCGTATCTCCTGCTCGAAGGAACCGTCGCCCTTGACGTTGAGCTTCTGGTTCGTACCGTCGTTGCCTACCATATAGACAAGTCCTGCGGGCAGCTCGTAGCCATCTTGCTCGTAGACCCATCCCTTCACCGTCTGTACCACCTCGTGCTTCTCGAACGAGTAGATATGGTCCCAACCGCGGGCATCGCCTCGGTTCGAGCAGAAGTAGCCTCGGTTGTAGAGTCCCTCGAAGGTCATGCCAAAGTCGTCGCCTGCCGAGTTGAGGGGGAAACCGGGGTGCTCTAATTGATAATTGAGAATTGATAATTGAGAATTATCGGGCTTGGCAATGTAGATGTCGAGACCGCCCATGCCGGGATGGCCGTTGGAGGAGAAGTAGAGGTCGCCGTTGGGACGAAAGGTGGGGAACATCTCGTCGCCGGGCGTGTTGATGGGCTCGCCCAGGTTCTCCAAAGTGGTGATGCCATTGGTCGTTAGCTCAGCGCGCCAGATGTCGAGTCCGCCCATACCGCCGGGCATGTCGCTGACGAAGTAGAGCCACATGCCGTCGGGCGAGACAGCTGGATGGGCAAAGAGTGAGAGCGTGTCGCGTGTAATTTCGAATACCGTGGCCTTGCCCCAAGCGGCGTCGCTGCGCTTGGCGGTGGCTATCTGGGCGTAGCGCGGGTACTGCGGGTCGGTCTTGCAGACGGTGAGGTACATGGTCTTGCCGTCGGGAGAGAAAGTTGCAGCGCCCTCGTCGATCTCTGAGTTCAACTCACCTTCAACGGGCTCCGGCTTCGACCACTTGCCCTTGTCATCCTTCGTCGAGAAGAAGATGTCGGCTGGCTTCGTGCCGGTGATGCCGCTGAGCTCGTCGCCCTGTGCCTGGTTGCGCGTAGAGGTGAAGTAGAGCTGGTCGTTGTCTTCGCCCGTCAGCATGGGCGAATATTCGGCACGGCGTGAGTTGAATGCGTCCTGCTTCTTGATGGTATAGCCCGAGAGGGCCGCATCCTGCTTCCACTGGGGGGCCATGCGTGCCGACTGAAGGCCGGACTTCGTAAGAAGGGCTAATGGAGAATGGATTGTGGACAGTACGGACTCGGTAGTGCCCAAGCTGTCGATGAGCACGAGGAAGGTTTTCTCGGCATCCTTGTAGTTGCCGTTCTTCAGCTGTAGCTGTCCTAAGTAGAGCAGTGCCGTCGTGTCGGCCTGATGGAAGCGCACGGCGTTGTTGTAGGCAGCGATGGCCCGCTGGGTATAGTTGATGCGACGGTAGCAGTCGGCCATCTTCAGGGCACGTTGCCCGCGTAGGGGCCGTTCCTTCGACTTGGTCTGAGAGTAGGCTTTCTTGTACTGGTTGGCTGCGTCATAGTATTCGCCCAAGGCGAAGAACTTGTCGCCCTTCTTCATAGCTGTGTCGGCACTGCTGCATGCAGCCAATAAGGCCACCACGGCTATATATAATATGGTGAATAATCTGCGCATACCCTATTATAACGCAGACCAATATCGTTTTATTGTGTGAAGGGCTGGCGGAAAGCGCATCCGTTTTTCCATTCTGAGCAGCCGTAGGCCGTCTTACCCTTGATGATGTGGCCCTTGCCACAGAGTGGGCAAGGCTTACCTACGAGTGGGTCGGCAGCAGCAGGTGCTTCTGTAGCTTTCTTCTTTGGAGTACGTTTCTTTTTCAGATCCTCTTCGGTGGTCACGGTGATGCGTCGGTTGGTGGGGTCGGTGATAACCTGGTTGACGATGTCGGTGACCTGCTGCTTCAGTTCGTCGACAAACTGCTGAGCATCGTACTTCTGGTGCTCGATGTCGCGCAGCTTTTTCTCCCAGATACCAGTGAGCTCGCAGCTCTTTAGCAGTTCCTCACGGATGAGGTCGATGAGTTCTATGCCGGTGGGTGTGGCTACGAGGCGCTTGCGCTCACGTCGAATGTAATGACGCTTGAATAGCGTTTCGATGATGGATGCGCGGCTCGACGGACGTCCGATGCCGTTCTCCTTCATGGCGGCACGCAGTTCCTCGTTGTCGACGAACTTGCCGGCGGTCTCCATAGCACGCAGAAGCGAGGCTTCGTTGTAATAGGGTGGGGGAGTGGTCATCTTCTCGGTCAGCGTCGGGGTGTGGGGGCCGCTCTCGCCTTTGGTAAAGGTGGGAAGCGTGCGCTCCTCGTCGGCAGGCTTTTCAGCGTTCTCCGGATTATCCGAAACCTCAGGAACTCCCGTACTGTCGGGGGTTTTGGCCCTAACGACGCGCCAACCCGGGTCAAGGATTTCCTTGCCGGTGACCTTGAACTCTATGGTGTCGACAGATTCGGCACCTACACCATCCCCTCGAACTTCTCCTAAAACGGTAGTAGTTGAGAACTTACAGTCGGGCAGGAAGACGCCGATGAAGCGGCGTGCCACGAGGTCGAACACTTTCTGCTCGGCATCGCTCAAGCCTTTGGGGATGATGCCCGTGGGGATGATGGCGTGGTGGTCGGTGACCTTCGACGAGTCGAACACGCGCTTCGACTTCTTCAGCGGCTTGCCCCCGATGGGACGGATAAGGTCGGCGTAGGGCGCAATGCCGGCGAAGGTTGTCTGGTAGAGGCCGTTCATGGTCTGCGGACACTTCGGGTAGATGTCGTCGCTGAGATACTGGGTGTCGACGCGCGGATAGGTGGTGAGCTTCTTCTCGTAGAGCGACTGGATGAGGTTCAGCGTCATCTCAGCCGAGAAGCCGTATTTACGGTTGCAGTCGACCTGTAGGGACGTAAGGTCGTAGAGCTGTGGCGGCTGCTCCTTGCCCTCCTTCTTCTCGACCTTCGTCACGGTGAAGGGTCTTCCCTCGATGGTCTTGAAGGCCTGCTTACCCTCCTCCTTGCTGGTAAACTTTCCCTTGGTGGCAGTAAAGGTGGTGTCGCGATAGACGGTGGCCAGCACCCAGTAGGGCTCGGGCTTGAAGTTGTCGATCTCCTTCTGGCGGTTCACGATAAGGGCCAGCGTGGGCGTCTGTACGCGTCCGATGCTAAGCACCTGACGGTTCTGACCATATTTCAGGGTATAGAGGCGCGTGGCGTTCATGCCGAGGAGCCAGTCGCCAATGGCACGCGAGAGTCCTGCCATATAGAGTGGCTGGTAGTCCTGCTGGTCTTTCAGGTTGGCGAAGCCCTCGCGGATGGCCTCGTCGGTCATTGACGATATCCACAGTCGCTTCACCGGACAGCGTGCTCCGGCCTTCTGCATCACCCATCGCTGGATGAGCTCACCCTCCTGTCCGGCATCACCACAGTTGACGATGCCGTCGGCCTTCTGCATAAGCTGCTCGATAACGGCAAACTGCTTTACGATATGGTCTTCGGGGATGACCTTGATGCCGAAGCGCGGGGGAATCATGGGCAGTTGCGTCAGTGCCCACGGACGCCACGCCTGGGTGTAGTCGCCCGGCTCCTTAAGGGTGCACAGGTGGCCGTAAGTCCACGTCACCTGATAGCCGTTGCCCTCCATGTAGCCGTCGCGCGATGATGTGGCTCCGATGATGCGGGCAATGTCGCGTGCCACGCTGGGCTTCTCTGCGATGCAAACAATCATATTGCGTATAGTATTCTTTTCTTTCTTTGATTTTTGACGATGCAAAGGTAACACTTTAATTACAGAACCATCGGTCTTTAACTCCCTTTAACGCCCATTATCCATGCTGAATCCTCTTTTTTTACTACCTTTGTAGCATCGTTTTGAGGAAACAAGATCATACAATTATGGACTATCAGTCAATCATAGACAAATATTATCCGCAGGACGACGATTTGCGTCGTCTGTTGATGAAGCACAGTCGGCAGGTGGCCGACCGCTGCCTTTTGCTGGCAGGACGCCATCCAGAGTTGCAGCTTGACGTGGCGTTTCTTGAAGAGTCGTCCATGCTCCACGACATAGGCATACGCTGGTGTCATGCCCCCAGCATCTTCTGTCTGGGCGACGAGCACTATATCCGTCACGGGCTTATTGGTGGCAGGCTGTTAAGGGAGGAGGGCTACGAGCGGCATGCTCGTGTTTGCGAGCGGCATACGGGTACGGGCATCACCCGTGAACAGATTGAGCAGCAGCAGCTACCCCTTCCTGTGGATGGTGAATTTGAGCCGGAGACGCTGGAGGAACAGTTGGTGTGTTATGCCGATAAGTTCTTCTCGAAATCGAAGCCCGACCGCGTGCTTACTGTTGAACAGGCAGCACAGAGCCTGGCCAAGTTTGGTCAGGAGGGAGTGGCGAAGTTCATGCGTTGGGCTGAGATGTTCGAATAGAAAACCTGCTTCAGATTAAATTTTCTTCCCGAAGGCGATGCAGAAGAACGTTTTGGCCAGTATCTGAAGGTCGAAACGCCACGACTGGTGCTCCAGGTAATAGAGGTCGAGCTCCAGTCGGCGTAGCATTTTTTCGAGGGTGCCCGTGTAGCCGTTGTAGAGTGTGGCGTACGAGGTGACGCCTGGCCTGATTTTGTAGAGCTCTACGTAGCGAGGATCTTTTTCCATAATCAGGTTGATGAAATATTGGCGTTCGGGTCGAGGGCCGATGAACGACATGTCGCCCCTCAATACGTTCCATAGCTGCGGCAGCTCGTCAAGATGGTGGGCGCGTAGGAATTTCCCTATCTTTGTCAGTCGTTCGTCGTCGGGTTCGGCCAACATAGGCGTACCGTTGTTCTCGTCGTTGACCACCATGGTGCGGAACTTATAGATGTTGAATGGCTTGCCGCCCTTGCCTATCCGTTCTTGTTTGAAGATGGCAGGAGCCTTGCTGCTCATTTTCAAACTGATGTAGATAATCAGAAATAGCGGCGAGAACAGCACGAGACACAGGGCTGATACGGTAAAGTCGAATAGGCGTTTAATCATGGTGGAAATCATTCTTCGGCGTTAACAAGATAAACGGGTTGCCCGTTTCGAACGATGCCCCAGTTAAGTACTTTATGGAAAACGATCCAGAATACAATGTCGATGATGACGATTGCGGTCATAGAGAGTGATAGCTGGTGAAGGCCATAATTGGCGAGGATGAAGAATACAGCCAGTGAGTAGATGACAAGGAGCGACCGGTGTTGGCTCAGTCCGCTGCGCATCAGTTTGTGGTGTATGTGATTCTTGTCGGCATGGAAGATGTTGACGTGATGGCAGATGCGGATGAACGATACGCGTGCAACATCAAAACAGGGTACCAGCACAAACGAATAGGCCAGCAGGAAAGAATCGGCATGGAGACTGATGGTGTGAGGACGGTCCATGATAAGCTTCACGGCGAGGAATCCCAGAGTGTAGCCCAGCGTCAGCGACCCAGAATCGCCCATGAAAATCTTGCGGTTTTTCTCGCTCTTGCCGAATACGTTGTAGTAAAGGAAAGCGACCAAAACGCCCATTAGTCCTGCAATGAGAATGCAATAGAGCAGCATGTTCTCACGAAAGAAATACAGCAAGAAGCCACTCAGGGCGATGAACGACAGTCCGGCTGACAGACCGTCGATACCGTCAATGAGGTTGATGGCGTTGCAGATGTAAACCACCACAAACAGTGTTAGGGGCGCACCAATGAGAAATGGTATTTCGTGGATGAAACAGAAACCGTAGAGGTTGTTGATGTAAAGACCCGACATGGGAAGGACAGCAGCTGCAATAATCTGTGCCGTGAATTTTGCCTTCGGACCTAGCCCCACCAGATCGTCAACAATGCCTATGCCATAGATAATGAGCAAGCTGATCAAGAATCCCACCGTTGATGTGTTGATGTGTATCCAGTCATGCTGGCTCTGCAGATTATAAATACCCATTACGACAAGCGATGCCAGCAACATGCTGGGCATGAAGCTGATGCCGCCTAAACGGGGAATGGCATTCTTGTGGACCTTACGTCCGTTAGGGATGTCATAGAGGCCTTTCTTTGAGCAAAATCGGATAATATAGGGAATGCAAGTGAGTCCGCATATCATGCTCAGCAGAAAGGAAATGACAACTAATATATATTCTTGACATATATTTGGCATAGAATAATCATTTTTATATATAACTCCTTTTCTTGAAAAATATTATAAAACTGTTCATTTCTTTTTCGTTTTCCATGATGGAACAGACAGATTCACTGATAGACTGGAAACAAATTTGAGGGCAGCGAAACTGCTGCCCTCAACCAACACAAAAACTAAACTAGACTTAACTATGCATAACTTGGACTTTCACAAGCCCTTGCAATGCGGTTGCAAATATACTAATTTGTTTTTAATTGACCATAAAGAATCGGAAAAAAATTGTATATAACGCACATTTTTCCTAAATTTCCAGTGTTTTGTTTTGCAATAGACTGTCTAAAATGGTCATAGCAGCCATAGCTTCGACCACAGGAACAGCTCTTGGCAGCACACACGGGTCGTGACGTCCGTGAGCTGTGAAGGTAATGGGGTTGCCCTGTAAGTCTACGGTGGACTGGTCGCGTAGCAGTGTGGCCACCGGCTTAAAAGCTATGCGCATGTAGATGTCCTGTCCGTTGCTGATGCCACCCTGTATGCCGCCGCTGTGGTTGGTCATGGTGTCAAGAACTGGTGGCTTGCCGTTGTCGTTGGGTTTTCCATTGGCGACGAACACGTCGTTCAGTTCGCTTCCACGGCAGGTGGCACAGGCAAAGCCTTCGCCATATTCAAATCCTTTGGCAGCATTGATGCTGAGCATGGCCTGAGCCAGCATGGCGTGAAGCTTACCGAACTCGGGTTCGCCCACTCCAGGCGGGCATCCCCGCACCACACAGGTGATGATACCACCGATGGTATCACCCTCGGCCTTCACTTGGCTGATGAGTTGTTCCATCTGTGATGCTTTCTCAGGATCGGGACAGCGTACGGAATTTTGCTCGGCCAGTGCGATGTCGTACTGGCGATAGTCACGGTCAAGGACAATGCTACCCACTTGGGATGTGTAGGCAGTGATGCTGATGCCTGCACGTTGCAGCGCCAGCTTGGCCAGTGCACCGCCTACGACGCGGCTGATGGTGATACGGGCCGACGAGCGTCCCCCGCCCCGATGGTCGCGTATGCCGTACTTCTGATAGTAAGTGTAGTCGGCATGCGACGGGCGGAAGAGTGTGCGCAGGTTATCGTAGTCGCTGGAGTGCTGGTTCTGGTTACGCACCAGAAAACCTATAGGGCAGCCTGTGGTATGTCCTTCGAACACACCGCTGAGCAGTTCTACGCGGTCGGCCTCACTGCGCGCAGTGGTGATAGCACTCTGTCCGGGGCGTCGGCGGTCGAGTTCATGTTGGATGAAATCCATGTCGACCTTGATGCCTGGCGGCATACCGTCAACGACACCTCCCACGCCCTCGCCATGGCTTTCGCCAAAAGTGGTAAGGGTGAAAATATTGCCAAAGGTGTTGCGCATTCTTGATCTTGTTTGCTTTGGGTGTTGTGATTGCTGCGTATCGGATTGCTATGGGTCAGTTTCCACAATGACCGCATCCTCCTCCGCCGCATCCTCCTTCACCGCATCCTTCGCAATCCTCGCAGCCACCGCATTCGCAACTGAGACTCTTCAGTAGCTTCTGGATTTCCTCAATGGTAGCTTCGCGGTTTTCGAGCACTACACCAGTAAAACAGAGTGTCTGTCCGGCCAGTGGGTGATTGGTGTCGATGATGACTCCGTCGTCGGTGATCTCAGCAACTTGGGCCATGATGCGTTTGTCTTCGTAGTCGGTCAGGGTGATGACCGCACCGGGGAAGATGTTCTCATGGTCGAACTTTCCGTTGACGAAGAATTTCTCACGTTCCATCTTATGTACGCATTCCGCGTCATATTCGCCGAAGGCATCGGCGGGTTCGATGTTGAAGTCGAACTTCTCACCTGGCTGCAAACTGGCAATGTGTTGTTCGAAAGCATCGAGTGACACGCCAAAACCTGTGATGAACTGGAAGGGTCTGCCCGGTTGTGTCTGTTCCACGAGCGACTTCTTTCCATCCTCGACGGAATAGAGCTGATAGCTCACGGAGATGAATTTGTTCTGTGTATTATCCATTCTTTGGTAATAGTGAAGGTTAGGCAATGGCGGTCAGGTCCTTCTCGGAAATAAACTTCAGGTTGTTCAGTATGATGGCCTCACGGGCACCGTCGGTATCGTCGGTGCGGAAAATGAGGATACCCTTGCCTGCAAGTAGGAATGAATACATGTAGGTGATGCTGATATTGGCCTTGCTGAAAGCATCGATGGCGTCGGCTGCACACCCGGGCTGGTTGTCAAGTTCGATGGCAAACACGTCGCTCAGTGCAACAGCCACGCTGGCTTTCTTCAACTCTTCATAGGCACGTAGCGGTTCACTACAGATGAGGCGGTAGATACCATACTCTGCCGTGTCGGCAATGGTCGAGGCGATAATCTGGATCTTGGCCTCTTTCAGAACGTTGAGCACCTTGACGAGAGTACCTGAACGGTTCTCGATGAAAATGGATAATTGATGGATAGTCATAGTTGTTGTCGTTTTGTTATGTTGTTATTACGTTATTTCGTTTTTCGTAATCATTTAGAAAAGCTTTCTCAGGTCTTTCACTCTCACTGCCTTCTTCTCGTCGCTCACAGTCAGGGTTCCCTTTGGTACCAGACGTACCTTCGGTGTGACGAGTATTTCGTCCTTGAGCATACGGGTAATGGTCTTCTCCAGTTTCTGAAGTCGTGAATAGTCATCAGTGAACATGCCAATCAGCTCTACGTCGATGTTCATCGTGTCGTTGCCATCTTTGGTTTCGAGGGTGATGAGGTAGTCGGTGGACAGCTCTTTGAACTTCAGCAGAATCTTCTCGATCTGGATGGGGAAGATGTTCACGCCCTTCAGGATAATCATGTCGTCTGAACGGCCTTGCAGACGAGCGAGACGCTTGTGGTGGCGTCCGCAGGGGCATTCGCCAGGTAGGATGCGGGTCAGGTCGCGGGTGCGATAGCGCAGCAGTGGCATGGCCTCGCGGTTGATGGTGGTCAGCACCAGCTCGCCTAACTGTCCGTCGGGCACTGGTTCGAGTGTCACGGGGTCGATAATCTCAACGATAAAGTAGTCTTCCCAGATATGTAGTCCGTTCTGTTCCTGGCATTCGAAGGCCACGCCCGGGCCCATCATCTCCGAGATACCATACGAGTTGTAGGCCTTCACGCCGAGGTTCTCCTCGATGCGCTTGCGCTGTTCCTCGCTGTGGGGCTCAGCACCAATGCAAAGCACGCGCAGCTTTGTGTCGCGGCGAGGGTCGCAGCCTTCCTGCTGCATCACCTCATAGATACGCGAGGCATACGAGGGAATGGCGTGGAGCACGGTTGTGCCGAAGTCACGTATAAACTTAATCTGTCGGGTGGTGTTGCCTGCAGCGGCGGGCACGGTGAGCATGCCTACCTTCTCTGCGCCGTATTGAAAGCCCAGTCCGGCAGTGAACATACCGTAGCCGGCTGAATTCTGGAATACGTCCTCAGGACGGCTACCCACCATCCACAGACAGCGGGCCACGGCTTCTGCCCACTCTGCAAGGTCTTTCTGAGAGTGGAGTACCACGGTTGGGTTGCCTGTCGTTCCGCTGGACGAGTGCAGACGAACGCAATCTTTCATAGGTACGCACGCAAGGCCGAAGGGATAGTTCTCCCTAAGATCCTCTTTGGTGGTGAATGGCAATTTCTTTACATCGTCGAGCGACTGGATGTCATCGGGCGTAATGCCCATCTCGGCAAACCGTTTCTGGTAGAACTCCGAGTTCATGCAGTGCTGCACGGTCTTTTTCAGACGCTCTAACTGAAGCTTCTCCAGTTCTGGGCGGCTCATGGTCTCTAACTCAGGATTGAAATAAGGTGAATAGCTCATATTCTTAAAAATGTTGTAAAATGTCAAATTGTCGTTTTGCGCCCCCAAAGTTAGACATTTTTCTGTAATTGAGCAAACCTTTTGCGTTTTTTATTTGTTTTTTCTAATTTTGGGTATCCAATTTGATGTACCTATAAAAAATAACTGAAGCAATTGTGTTAAATGTTGTTACAGTTGGCTATTGTCTCTCTCATTCCACAATTATTTTATAACTTTGCACACAATTACCAACCTTAACAAAAAATGAAGAAGATTCTTTTCACCTTGGCGCTCGCTGCCATAGCCAGCTTGAGCACCTCAGCCCAGCTCCTGTACAAAATCAGTGGCAAGGGACTTACGGCTCCCTCCTACATCGTGGGCACCTATCATCTGGCCGAAGCCTCGTTCGTCGACTCTATTCCCGGTATGCGTCGGGCTATGGCCGACTGCCAGCAGGTCTATGGCGAACTGATGATGAATGAATTGTTTGCTCCCGATAGCCTTGCACTCTTGCAGCAGGCCATGATGTTGCCAGGGGAGATGACACTCGACAGCCTGCTTACTGCCGATGAGATGAACCGCGTGAATAGCTTTATGAGAAAGACTATCGGTTTGGACATGACCAATCCGCAGTTGGCTCAGCAGATGGGTAAGATGACCCCGCAAGCCTTGAGTGTTGTGTTTTCCGTATTCAGTTATATAAAGAACGGTGGAAAGCTTGATCCGGAGAACGGCTTTGATAACTATTTCCAAAAAGAAGCCCATGCGCAAGGTAAGACTGTGGGAGGACTGGAGACAATGGCTTTTCAGATAAAAGCTCTCTATGAAGGAAAGTCGTTGGAACGACAGAAGGAATTACTGTTGTGTCAGATAGACAACTCCGTGTTCATGGATGAGATGGCTGATCGCATCGTCAAAGCTTTCTACGCACAGGACTTGGATGGCATCAAGGAGGCTATGGACCAAAAGCTCCACAACTCGTGCGACAACAGCCCCGAAGAGGATGCCCTGCTCGTTGACAACCGCAATGCCGACTGGCTGACGAAGATGCCGGCCCTCATGGCACAGAAGCCTACGCTCTTTGCTGTCGGTGCGGCCCATCTGCCCGGCCAGAAAGGCGTGCTCAACCTGCTGCGTCAGGCAGGATACACAGTTGAAGGTGTCAAATGAAAAGTCGCCAATGTCTTCTTGAAGAAACAGGACTATAGCATAAAAAAGCCTCCCATCACCGTTAAGGTGCGGGAGGCTTTTTTGCAGTTATCTATCAAAGCTTGCGCTTGTCGATGACGTGTGCGCTCTTTCCTTGGCTGCGCTCGATGGTGTTGGGAGCCTTCAGCTGAACCTTGGCAGCGATGCTGAGCACGCTCTTCAGCTTCGAAGCAAGTTTCTTCTCGAGCTCGGCCACGGCGGCAGGCGTATCGAAGGTGCTGGTAAATACCTCTTGGCGCAACTCTACCTGTACCTGCAGCGTGTCGAGGTTGTTCACGCGGTCGACGACGAGCATGTAGCGCGGTGCAAACTCCTTCATAGAGAGTACAACGCTCTCGACCTGCGACGGGAACACGTTGATACCGCGGATGATGAGCATGTCGTCCGAACGGCCCTCGATGCGGCCCATGCGGATGCTGGTGCGTCCGCAGTCGCACTGACCCTCCATAAGGCAGCAGAGGTCGCGTGTGCGATAGCGCAATACGGGCATGCCTTCTTTGGTCAGCGTTGTAAACACCAGCTCGCCCTGCTGTCCGTTGGGCACAGGCTCAAGGGTGACGGGGTTGATGATTTCTGGATAGAAATGGTCCTCGCAGATGTGCGAGCCATGCTGCATTTGGCACTCGTAGCTCACCGAGGGTCCCATCACTTCGGAGAGTCCGTAGATGTTGTAGCCCTTCAGTCCGAGGCGCTCCTCAATCTCCTTGCGCATGCTCTCCGTCCAAGGTTCGGCACCAAAGGCACCCACACGCAGCTTGATCTGCTCTTTGGTGATGCCCATCTTGTCCATGGTCTCGGCCAGATAGAGGGCATACGACGGTGTGCAGGCAATGCCCGTAATACCGAGGTCGCGGATGAGTTTCAGGTGTTTCTCAGTGTTGCCCGTACCGGCAGGAATGACGCTGGCTCCGAGATGCTCCACGCCATAGTGGGCACCGAGACCACCGGTGAACAAGCCATAGCCATAGGCAACGGAAAAAGTGTCATCGCGTGTCACGCCGTATGCCGTCAGACAGCGTGCCATGCATTCGCTCCAAACACCGATGTCCTTACGGGTGTAGCCCACGATGGTGGGGTTGCCCGTGGTACCCGATGAGGCGTGTACACGTATAATCTCGCTCTTAGGAGCTGCCTGCAGGCCGAAGGGATAGTTATCACGCAGGTCCTTCTTTGTGGTGAAGGGCAACTTGCGGATGTCCTCGATGGTCTGGATGTCGTCTGGACGGATGTCCAGTTCCTGCAGTTTGTTACGATAGAAGGGCACGTTGTGGTAGACGTACTCAACGATTCTGTGGAGTCGCTTGCCCTGAAGGGCACTCATCTCGTCGCGACTCATGCACTCTTTGTTTGGATTCCAAATCATTGTAAAGTCTAAAGATTTTGTGGTTGTTATTTTGTCTGTTTCAATAGCTTGTAGTATTCTGCCGCTCCGAGCAGGAAGCAACCTGTGCCGTAGTCCTCGAAATCGGGAATCTTCGTGTAGCTCAGTGGCTGACCGGCTGAGGGATCCTTGCCCGTGCCCTGCATCCAGCCGAGGAAGCCGTCGGGATGGACGGCATCGCGGACCATGGCTGTCCAGGCACGTTCGCAGACAGGCTGGTAGACGCTGGCCTTGAGATATCCCTTCTGTATGCCCCAGGCCATGCCGTAGAGGAAGAGGGCAGTGCCCGAGGTCTCCTTCATGGCATAGTTGGTCGATACGAGGCTGGGATTCCAGAAGCCGTCCTCGCGCTGGCATTTCAGCAGCGCTGCCGACATAAGCACGAAGTCACGCTTCAGTTGCTTGTAGACCTTGTCCTTGGGCGACGCGTAGTTCATGCAACGCACCAATGCAGCGTATACCCACCCGTTGCCGCGGCTCCAGTAGCACTGCTGGCCGTCAGGTTCTTTATAGGGCGGCACGTAGTCCTTGTCACGCCACCACAGTCCTTCCTTCACGTTGAAGAGACCTCCGGCCAGCGTGTCGCGGCTCCAAGTGTACATCTTCATGGCGTGGTCTATGTAGCGGTGGTTGCCCGTAATCTTTGACATCTGGAAATAGATGGGCATACCCATCTGAATGGCGTCAATCCAAGTCCACCAGCCATAGAGCGAGTTGATCGTGGTCTTTGTCTTCTGGTTAGTTCCGTCTTTCTTGTTCGGTGTCACCATCTGCTGCTCCAGGTTCTCCTTCACGTGGATGATCTTCTCTTCGCCTCCGCTCTGGATGTAGCGCTCCAGATAGGTCTGCGCGCAGCACTGGTCGTCGGCATCGTTGGTGCCGATGCCGTTGCGTGGCGTCCATTGATGGAAAGATGCCCAACGGTCGGTGTAGTCAATGTAGCGCTGCTGCGGGTCTATCTCGTAGAGTGCCATCAGTCCCTCGTAGTAGACGGCACGCGTCCATAGGCTCGAAGGCCTGATGCGGTTCACGTTGGTAGGCACCGTCGGGTCTTCGTACTTGGCCATGAAATAGTCGTTGGCACGCTGTGCTACGCTCAGGACATCGCTGGCCTTAGTCTGTGCAAAAGAGACGACTGATGTCGCAGACATGCACACAAATATGAGCAATTGTTTTAGCATAATGCAGGTTTGTTTGTAATTTTGGTGACAAAGGTACAAAATAATTATCAAAACAACAGTCCATTTCATATTTTTTTTGTAACTTTGCAACCCAAAATGCTATTAACTAAGAACCAAGATATGAAAATCAGACTAACTTTGGCCGCCTTTTTTATAGGTGCAGCCATGATTGCTAATGCAAATCCCATCACTCGATCGCAGGCTCGTATCGTGGCCCAGGAACTGGTAGGCATAAACGACCTACAGTCGGACGATGTGCCCGTTTCACCTTATTATATATTCTCACGTGGCGAAGGCAAAGGCTTCGTCATCGTATCGGGCGACGATACTACCGCCCCCATTCTCGGCTATACCGAGCAGGGTGACTATGACTACGAGCAGCTGCCCGAACAGCTGAAGGGCATGTTGAAGGCTTGGGGCAAGGGTATTGCCGAGGTGCAGGCCCGCAAGGTGGCTCCCGCCCCGTCTATGAGAAAGGCACGTGCACGTGCTATAGCCGACTATAAGCAGGAATGGCAGAATGTGCCCGCCCTCATAAAGACCCACTGGCACCAGTCCACGCCTTATAACAACCTGGCTCCCGTAAAGCCGGGGAAGGGACGTTGCATGTCGGGCTGCGTGGCCACGGCCGGTTCGCAGGTGTCCTACTATTTCCGTAAGGACTGCAACACCGAATTGCAATACAACACGCCGACCTACGAATACGGAACGCCTATTACCGTGTCGCTTCCTAAGGGCACACCACTTAACTGGAATCTGATGAAGCTCAGCGGCACGGGTTCAGCCAAACAGGACAGTGCTGTAGCTGTTCTGATGTATGCCCTTGGAACATCGGCATGGTTGACCTATGGCGACGGCGACGGCACTGCCACCAGTGGCTACAACAATAATATGGGCGAAGCGATGAAAGGCCAGTTAGGACTGAGCTATGAACATCGTTACAAGGACAATTTGACGGAGAAAACCTGGGAGACACTCATCTACAACAACCTGAAGACAGGGCGTCCCATGCTTTACTCAGGCTATAAGGACGAAGAGACTGGTGGCCACTCCGTAGTGCTCGACGGCTATCAGGCAAGTACAGGACTCTATCACTTCAACTTCGGATGGGGTGGACAGGGCGACGGATGGTATACCGTGGACAACGAACGGGGCATGAACGGTTTCAATCAGTACATGGACCTGGTCTACAACATCACCCCACTGCGCCAGAACCTTGCAGGACAGCTTCAGGTCGAGACCGTCTATCACAAGGCACCCACGACGGTCAACGTGCATGTAGAGAACAACGGCACCCTCGACTATTCCGGCTTCCAGCTGTTCGTCAACAATAAAGCCCAGTTGCCCACAGGACAGCCTTCAGGCAAAGACGAGACCTTGGTAGTGGCAGCGGGCGAGTCGGCTGACCTGACGCTTACGATGAACAATACAACGCAGAAAGAAGAGGTCTACCTGTTCCTCTGCGATAAAAACAAGAATGTTATTGACACATGTCATGTCGCCGTGACACCTACGGTGGCCGACCTCACCCTCAACGCAATCACCGTTGATGCCAGCGATGAGATCCACTCAGAGGCGGGATTCGACTTCCAGGTGGTCAACAATACAGCGGTCAACATCACCGCCACACTGACCAATGGCCATGCAGGAACCTTCTGCATGCCCACCCTTCAGTGCTACCTCTATAAATACAACACTGCAACAGGCGAGTGGGAACGCGGTACCGGACGTGTCGTCAATAACCTGACCTTCGAGAACGGACAGACACAGGACGCCGTATTCACCTATACCTACCTTGAGGAGGGAGCACTCTATAAAGCCAGCATGAACACCACCGTGAGGGCAACCGAGAATACCGAGCTCACGCTGGCTACCGACAAGACCGAAGTGTTCTTCGTCGTAAGAGCCTCTGACCTCACATTGACAAAGGACGGTCGCACGGCAACGGTGAGCGGACGTTGGAATGAAGCCTTGTTCCGCAAGCAAGCCACCGATGCCACCGTCTGTTCCTACGATATCACAGGGCTGACTCAGCTCAACTCGCAGCCCGTCGCAGCTAATCCCAATGCCCTGTTCTATGCCAGTGCCGAAGATACCGACTGGCTGAAATACGACAATGTAGTCGTGGGCGACCGCTGCCAGCACCTTGTCGTCACCTCAGATGCAGAGTTCATGCCCATGAAGGCTTTCACCGCAACAAAAGCCTCGTTCGTCCTGACCAGTGTTCGCACCGACCTGTGGCAGGGAACGCTTGTACCCTTCGCAGTGAAAGCACCTTATGGCATGCAGGTGAAGAAAGCTGTAAGTTATGACCGAAATACTATTGAGCACGAATATGTGAGCGAAGTCGATCCCATGTCCGTCATCGTCTATCTCAGTGGTCACAAAGCCCTCAACACCCTTGAGGGCGAAGAGATCGCCATCTCGGTAGGGAACACTGAACTGAGCATGTTCGACGGGCTGTTGCGTGCATCGACGCTCGTCACTCAGCTCAATGAGGATGAAAAGCCTTGGGCCCTTGGCGAGGTTGTAGGCCTCCTCTACTATCTTGAGTCCGACCAGACGCAGATAGAACCGTTCCATCCCATACTGATCAATGCTCCCTATGCCCGTATGCGCACCACCAGCGAGACCCAGGTCGACAAAGCCTACTGCACGTTGGCCGAAGCCATCAATGCTGCCTACGAAGCTATCGCCTCGAATCCAGCAGCATCACAGCAGGCACTGGAAGCCCTGCAGGCAGTGATGAACGAGGCCGAGGACATGCTGAGCTACCGGAGCCAGGACCAGTCGGAAGGCATCATCGCACAAGCCAACACGCTGAAGGATGCCGTCAACGCTTTCCTGAATGCTTCGGCCGACGGTATCTACGTACAGTCGCTCTATGATCCTACGCCCTCAACTCAAACACGTTATTATAATCTCTCCGGCCAACGGCTAAGCCAGCATCCTTCGCGAGGCATCATTGTCGTGGTCGATAAGGGAGGCAAAACCCGCAAACTGCTGGTCAGATAGTCCGCTCCACCTTCCGCTCGACCCTCGGTCGCTTGCAAGGCAAGAACCTTCAACCATTCCTATGACAAAGCAACCATACCATTTCCTCCGTCTGTCGCTGCTGATACTTCTCGGCATGCTGAGCGTCGTACAACAGGGCCTTGCCATACCTCGTGGCGAGAATGCCAACTCCAAGGACAAGCTGCTCATCGTCGGCCTCGATGCCGACTATGCACCATTAGAGTATGTCGACGATCAAGGTAACGCTCATGGCTACGACGTCGAGTTTACCAATGTCCTCATGAAGCGACTGGGACGCAAGTTCACTTTCGCCCCCAACAAATGGGAGAACATCTCCGGCGACGTGCTCCACGGACGTGTCGACCTCGCCATGATGATCTATTCGCCCTACCGCAAGGACAGTACCAACTACTCGAGGGCCGTCTTCCGCCTCTATTACCAAGTGCTCTACAGAAACACCGACGAAGCAACCTTCAACTTCCGTAACCTCAAAGGCAAGCACATAGCCTACATGAAGTCCCGACCCATCAGCCAGATGCTCGAACAGGAACAGGCCGTGGGCACCTTCGTCACCGACCTTACCTCTACCGTCATCGACCTTTCTAACGGCAAGTACGATGCCGTCATCTGCTTCCGCTACCAGGCCCGCTACATCATCTCCCATTACGGCCTACAGAACCTCATCGCCGAAGACCTCTCTCTCCAACCGCGTGAATACTGTTACGTCAGTCCCAGCAAGCAGCTCATCGACACCATCAACGAAGAGCTGAAGAAGATGGAGAAGGAAGGTATTATCGACGACATCTACGGCAAGGAGATCAAGTCACAGTTCGGTGCCATCGTCATACCCCATTGGGTATGGGTCCTGTTGGGCTCCCTCGTGTCCCTGCTCCTGCTCATACTCGCCATCATCTACCATCGTTCCAACGTCAAGCTCACCGCCGAACACCAGAAACTCCTCGATGCCTACGACCAGTTGGCCGAAAAGAACAATGCACTCGTCACTGCCAACGAGCGCGCCGAGGAGTCATCGCGCATGAAGACCACCTTCATCCAGCAGATCTCCCACGAGATACGCACACCGCTCAACATACTCAACGGTTTTACGCAGATACTAACCAATCAGGAAATGGAGCTTAACGATGAGGAACAGAAGGACATTAGCAGCCGCATCAACGAGAGTACCCAACGCATTACAGGACTCGTCAACAAGATGCTGGAGTTGTCAGAGGCCAGTAGCCAGACTTTCATTCCGCTCATTGACAAGGTCAACGTAGAAAAGATTGTGAATCAGGCGGTCAAGGAGTCGGGCATTACCGAAGTAAGCCATCTCGGATTCCGTTTGCAGATGGACGAAAGGGTGAGTCAGATCCCACTGCAAACCAACCTTCGACAGGCTGCACGCTCATTGGTATTGCTGCTTGACAATGCCCAGAAGTTTACCAAGGAGGGTGAGGTGAGGCTCCTGGTCAGCCAGTCTGACGCTGCCCCTTCCGGCGAGGCTTCAAAGCCCCTGGTGATGTTTGCAGTGGAAGATACAGGTATCGGCATACCCAAGGAGAAAGCCGAAGAGATCTTCGAAGCCTTCCTCCAGCTCGACGACTATTACGACGGTACGGGCATAGGCCTTACCGTAGCCCGCTCCGTTGCCCGCAGACTTGGTGGTGACATCTGTCTCGACACTACTTACGAAGCATGCGGCTCCCGCTTCATCATGACGCTTCCTACAGACGCTGGCGATGCCCCTCATCATGTTCCAGCGTCCTGATGTAGGGACTCTAATTCTGCACTCAGAAAGATGGTTTCAAACAAGGCATTATGCGAAGATGGCTCTCCAGTGCTGCAAACAGTAACACGCTACTAAGCCTCACACCATAGTTAAGGCTGTGATTTTTAAGCGAAGGGTCTGAATCAAAAAAAATGTGCCCCTGTGCCCCTTTTACTTGTATTCCATTTGTAACCAAGCAATTAGAGGGGGCACACTATGTCTAAAAACGCGCCCCAAGTCTGCCCCCCTCGTGCCCCCTACGTAGGAATAGCACTGTTGAGGCCGCCAACAGCCCCTGTAAGGGTATCAAACAGCCCCTGTCAGGGCATCAAACAGCCCCTGTAAGGATGTCAAACAGGGGCTGTTATAATGGCTAAACTGCATGTTTTACCTGATTCGGGTACTTCTTTTTTCGGATAATTGTTTGGGAATTCAAATTAAAAAGCATATCTTTGCAGCCAAATATCATAATGGATTATGAGCTTCGATATAATGGTTATCGACCGTCATCATAGGATCAAGAACTGTAAAGAGTTCCTGACGTGGTATGATGATGTGATCCAGTGGAAGGATGAGGCTGATTATAATGACTACCGACATGCTACTGAGAGTGTGCAACAATGGTTCATGGAAATGAAGGATGTGGCGAAACCTATGAACGGAGATTTTGCACCAACTGGCAACGAGTTAGGCGAAGGTGACCATCCAGAAGCAGATTACTGTATCGGCAAGGACTTTGTTTACGTCGCGCTTGGATGGACAGATGCAGGAAGCACTTGCCAGAAAGCCTTCGAACTGGCAAAGAAGCATGGACTTGCCTTTTTCGATATCAGCGGAACAAGCGAATTCTACTATCCCGATGGTCGGCATTTCCAAGTGTCGCGGCAGCAAGCCCTTAATGATGCCTATACGGAAGACTGCAATAAGGAATTTAAAAAGCGGAACAACATCACGGTGTATGTAGTATCAGTTCTGTCATTATTGTTGCTCGTCTGCTTTTTTTCCCGAGAGTCATGGGGTTACTATGTGGGTATTCCTACCCTGATAGTACTGATTCTGTTTGCCATTTGGTCGTACAGGTGGATGGAAAACATCAATAAAGATGTACTAAAGAGATACCAGCAGCCAAAAGATAATTACCTGTCGAAAGATGATTACATCTTTCAACCAGAAGTGAAACCTCTTCTTGCTGGCGTGGTCTGGAACTTTCGTCTGGGGCAGTTTGACTCGCAGGAAACGTTCCACGATGCGGTAGTGAAATATAACGATGAAGTTCATGGACGCTCCGTTGAAGAGCAATTGAATACTAAACTGGAGTGCGTTGGGCGTGAAACTACATTTAAACTCTTCGCTGATTTTTCAGAAGAGGCTGAAACTATTCAGACAAACGAGGTGCACCTTGCCTGTGATGATGGCCAATCATTTTCGGGTGTTGAAATCCTATACAAACTGAACTGTGAGCTATATCCTCTTCTTGATAATTCTGATTCCACTTTCTTTGAAGGCTTCCATTGCTATTCATTAGAAGGAGGCCCTACGATTTGTCGTCTGCTTTTAGGAAGTTAATCATGAAGGTTGACTGAATGGGAAAGGTTTTGCATTTCAAAGAGATTTTCCATACCTTAATTATGCTGAAGGATTTCGACTGGCAGGATAGTCCGTCTTCTGTAGCGTCCACATTCCGTCGAGTGTGAACTGCTCGTTCTCGTTGGCTTCGCCTTCGTCCGTCACGACTCAGCAATGTTTGAGCAAGCTCACATTGCCCTCGCTGATCCGTCCGTTGTTGCCAGTGCTACTCACCGTACAGGAAACTGGCAAAGAGACTCATCCGCTTGGCCTGCCTGCAGCATGTGAAGAGGAAGTTCCTCGACTGCGGGGATGACTTCGACGCAAAGGTCGTCGTCAGGCTCATCAACCACCTG
>Ga0256404_1001125_pt1 | contig 67038 bp, 76 predicted proteins | sample RumenRJG_01DNA_FD_185990 | JGI IMG/M metagenome (GOLD analysis project Ga0256404, IMG submission 185990) | Bovine rumen microbial communities from Lethbridge, Alberta, Canada - RJG_01 | ecosystem: Host-associated > Mammals > Digestive system > Stomach > Rumen | place: Canada: Alberta | collected... | reverse complement strand
CAGGTCCAGAATATTGATCTGCAGTTTTATTAGCATTTGTTTCAGACCAACCATTTGGTTCCATAGTACCATAGTAGTACTTCATCATTCTATCAGTCATATCATCATTATTACCAAAGTATCCATCTATAGAATCTCTACATGCTTTAATTTGACCTTCGATAATCTTCTTCATTTCTGGTGTTAGATTTGGAGTATTCTTTAAGTCAGATTCTAGTTGTTTAATCTGAGATTCCATTCTATTTCTCATAGCAGAATGAGGATCAGGAGGAAGAAGAGCATTAGTCATCATATCAGACAGTATATGCTCTGCACCCATAACTACATTAAGAACAGGAACGTGTCTAAATACTTTCTCTATCTCACCATAGTTTATAGTCATCTTCTGGAATGCAGTTATAAGTTCTGGACCATATCCATACATAGCAACAAACTGGTCTGCAAATTTCTCATCTACTCTTCCAGATACTTTCTTAGGATCTATAACTACTTTAGAGAAATTATGACCTATTTCATGAAGAAGAACAGCAACTAATTCTGGAGTAGATATCTTAGTTTTAAATAGAATGCCAATATTAAGGCATACTAGTAGACCAGTCTTAAACTTTCTATTATTAAACCTAAATCCATCATTAGTTACTATAACAGCATTTCTTAATTCATCGTTAGTAAACTTTTTATTATTCATATCATAACTATATCCTCTATAATCAGAAAAGAAAGATATAGTATATGCGTTTACTGTATTCTCTCTAACAAGTGTTATTACAACGTCTTTAAATCCAAATACACTAGCTAATTTCTCACCTATCTTCTTAAGGATAGGATCTTTTATCATTTCTCTATAATCTCTGGAACTACCCATTGGATTTGCTTTTTTATATTGTATCTTAAATTTATCAAACAATTCTTCTACCATAAGAAGGCCTGGCTGTTTACCAAAAAATATTTCATTTAAAGGAAATTTAAAATCATCCATTACTCTATCTCCCTTATCTGTTATTTGAGTTTACAATAGTAATAGCAAAATACATATTAAGAGCTTTATAATATGCCATCTTGGTTGCTAATCTAGACTTTCTCTTTCTATAATCTAACGATGTATCATTAAGAATTTCATCGTCTAATTCTTTAAATCTAACTAGTATAGGATTTACTACATTAGGTTTAGATTTTATGCAAAATGCTAAGAACGCAGGAGATGTAATATCTTTACTTTCATCTGTATAGAAGAATCCAGCTATCATACAAGTAACTAATTCTTTTACTTTAGATATATTTTCTCTATCATTGAGAATCTTCTCTATAATACCTTTAATCTCTTCTGTAGATACCAGATTATTTGAAGACATTTTGCACGTCTTATAATCTACTTGTGTTGTATTTATCTTCTGCATTGTATTCTCTACATACTTCTGCAATCTAAATGAATCATTATTAGAAAGATGGTATACAGAAGAAGTATCTCCTTCTTCTGGAAGAGAATCTTTTTCATAAAGAATATATTCTTTATTCTTATAAGCTTCATAGTATATAGAAGCTATATTCTTCATGAATGACTTTATTCTATGGTGCAATTGTTCCATTAGATATGAAACATCTTCATCATCGAATACTGTTTTAAATTCTTTCTGATATGTATTAACCCATATCTTAGACATTTCTCTTATAGAACCTATAACAGAACCTGTTCTTTTAATGATAAATCTATCATTAAGTTTGTGATTGATAACGTATTCCATTACGTATCTATACTTAGATGGTGTAAATACTTTAAAGAACGTGTAATGAATACTAGGATAATAGTTACCAGAAAAACAAAGATAAATACATGCTAGCTCCATATTTTTCTGATCATTTTTTAAGAGGAAATATCTTATAATACAAATCATAAGAACCGTAGCAGGATCTTTAGCATATTTAGGATTATACTTTGGTATATCAAAAAAGTAAGCATCTTTTAATTTCTCTAATACTTGATTACTAGATATACCAACTGCGTGGAAAAATGCTTCTCTATCGTCATCTCTATATAGAATTCTATCACAAGGTGCTATATCAAAAAGAAGTTTAGATCTAACTTGTATAAAGGAACTCATACACATTTTCCATTTAGTAAAGTTAGTCTTCATGGCAGTTTCTACCATAGGATATATTTCTTTTAGTATAGCAGAGGTATTAAAATTCTTCTTTTTAGGCATAATGTATTATATACCTCCTTAACTAAGCTCATTACACGAATGTCTTCGACACAAAAAGAGAAGGATTTTCATCCTTCTCTAATTTATTTGTTATTAAATCCGATTTGTTTGGTTTTATTTTCTTTCTTAGTAACTATAATATCTTTAGCTTCCAATGTAGTAAGTGTAGATAAAGGAAGATTGGATACATTTTGGTTCTCTTTAAGAAGTCTAGATGAACACTTCATAATAGATTGTTCTAATATATTACGAACAAATCTACCATTACCAAAATCTTTAACTCCATATTGTCTATCTATCTCTTCTTTAACTCTCTTTATAGCAGAATCTGTACAAGAGAATTTGTTTTTCTTTGCTAAGTATTTAAATATATCTAAAAGTTCTTCTTTAGTATAATCTGGAAATTTTACATGAAATGCTATTCTGCTTTTAAATCCTTCATTTTTCTCTAATAATTTCTTCATCTTATCTGGATAACCAGCAAAGATAATTATAGTATCATCTTTTACTAATTCCATTTGTTGGATGAAAGTATTTATAGCTTCATCACCATATAAACCATTCTCATTTTCTACTAGGGAATATGCCTCATCTACAAATAGTATTCCGCCTCTAGCTTTATTTACTATACTAACTATTTTAGGAGCTGTACCCCCTAAGTATTTAGATACTAGATCAGCTCTACTGACTTCTACTATATTACCAGTTTTTAATACATGCTCTTTGCCTAGTATATCTCCTATTAACCTAGCAACTGTAGTTTTAGCAGTACCAGGGTTTCCATAGAAGAACATGTGCATACATGGATTAGCAAATGAAACCCCTTTATCTTTAAGAATTTTCTTCATCTTAATAGAATCTATTATAGTAGTTACAACAGACTTTACTTCTTTTAATCCTATCATATCTTTAAGTTCTTTTCTAGGATCATTTACACTAATTTCTTTAGAATTACTAATTTTTGGTCTTACTTTATTAAACCAATATTCGTCTCTCCATGTATTATATTCATCTCTTAACTCATCTTCTGTATACTCTCTATTAGTCTGTACTTTTCCAAGATATCTAGGAAACCCATCTTTCCTAGCCATCTCATTTAATTCTTTTCTTATAAGACTCTTATCCAGTATAGTATCATTAGTAAGATCTACATAATAAATATGTATATCATCTAATATTTTCTCCATATTAGCAACTGCATGTCTATTCTTTCCTATAAGAATTAAATTGCAATTCCAATACTTAACTTGGTTTACTAGATGAATAAAGTCTCCAGATGCTGTAACGTCTGTATAGTTGCTGGAATCAGTTTCATATCTAAGATTTGTATCATTGTATTTTATATCTTCTATTTCAACTACCACTGTATAATATGGAACTATTATATTATCTACTATTCTTGTTCCATTTGTATTGAAAGAGCCATTATAACTAAATAGCATTACATGAGTATATCCTAAGTTTTTCTCATATAAGATATTAGTCATTACCCCAACAGATAATGATGACACTTCGTTACAAACGTATACATATGGTAATGGCATTTTCTGGCTTACTGGTTTTAATCTACTAAGTCTCATAATCTCTTTATAAAACTTAGGGGCTATAGCAAGATCTTTCTTCAATTGTTTTCTTAGACTTTTACTAAGATGAACTTTCTTATCATCATCTATAACCATTTCTTTTCTAAGATCTATACCATCTACATCTTGATTAGTCATATAAGAATTCATTAATGCATAATCTAAGTTTACATTGTTTCCTTCCTCTATTTCATCTTCCCCATATGAAATATAAGTAGGTTGGCAATTAAAACACCAATCAGAGAATATGCTAGCATAAGTAATAAATAGTTGCCCTTTATACTCTTCTATATAGTCTATAGTATTTGCTTTAGCAATATAACGTTTCTCTGTAGATGGAGATTCTGGATAATAAGTAAGATACTTTTCAAATATATCTTTTATAAAGTCTCTTGTCTCCTTCTTAGTAGTAATAGATTTTACAGGATCTTTATCATCTACCCAATCACAAGTAAATGAAGCTTTTGTATACATAAATCTTAAGTATACATAAGGATTTCCATCATCATCGTAATCTACGATCAAAGGAGGATATGATCGCATATTATTATTACTATCAACCATTATATCTATAAAGCATAGTTTGTACTTAGAATATATAGGTTGAGCATCAGATTTATCAAAACAATAATCTCTATAATACTCTTGAAGTATCTTGGTATATCCTTTAGAATTTATATTTCTTAAATCTCCTACAACCTTTTGTTTACCTCTAATAGTTTCTATATATTGAATATCTACACCAACTTTTGCTCTGAAAACTATCATTTGTTTCCTCCTGTTATAGAGACGTGCCTCTTTATATATACTATAAGTGTCGAGATTTTAATAAAAATATAAAGAGGAGAAATAATCTCCTCTTTATTTTAAAATTATTTATTTTATTAATATTTAAAAATATTTAATAGATCTCTTGTTAACTTCTTTCTATCTTGCTTAATAAATTTAGAAAACCCACTACTGTTTATAAAATTACCAGGGAATTCCATAAACCCTCTTGTAGCAAGAGTTTTCCTTTTATCATTATCCATTGCTTCCATAAATTTTTTCATTTTAATAGATTTTGTAATAAGATCAAATTGTGAAATATTATTATCATAATACTTATCAAATATTCTCATTTCATGATTATATAATATAATACTTTCTCTTCTTGGATATGTTCTTAACATTTTTACGATATCATTATTAGATTTATTCATTATCAATTCTATATATTTAATATAACTATCCAAAGCTTCTTCATAAGAGCCAAATTCTCCATAAATCATAGAGTTATATCTTGTTTTTAAAGAATAATTAGCTATAGACCCATAATCAATAATATATACTTTTGCTTCTCCATACATGTCTATTTTAATCATCGGGAATGCATGACCAAACATCACAGGTATTGCATTTTCATCTGAATCTACTATTTTATTTTCCATAAGAAATATAAATCCAATAGAATTATCAATATAACCAGAATATTTTTTATATTCTTCATATAAATAATGAACAAACAAAGAAAAGTCTACACAATTACATGATTTCAGTATTAATACATCGTCTGGCCATCTAGTAAATGCAGAATTATCCATAGCGTTTTCGCTTCTAAATCTAATAAATTTATCAAAATAATTTATTAGATTTATAGGTATATACATATTTTTATCTAGGAAAAATTCTTTAAAATTATTGTATTCTTTCATAAACAAATACCCCCCAAACGGTTCTAATCTTCTTATATCAGAAATATGATGCATTGATTCAGATTGATATAAATAATTTTTCATCATGTATCCAATTTCATTCTTTTCTTCGTTTTTAATACATATATTTTTATAATAATCAAAACTAATATTTCTTTTTTTGATAAAACTGCTAATCAAATCTTTATTTTCAATTAAATAATTAGTTATAATTTTATTTTCTTTTTCTTTTAAACAAATATAGAATGGATCTTTATGCAATCTAATCATTTTATAATATGAATCAATAATGCAATTATATGCAGAAAATTCTTTTATATTATAATACTTACTCTTATAATCTTTTAAAATTTTAATACATTCTTTCAATTGATCTATTGTAAATAAATAAGTATAATCATCCATCTTAATCTCCTTTCAAATCAATATGGGTAGCATCTATATGATGCTACCCATATATTATTAGAACGTTAACACTACTTTATTAGCTTCTGAGAATAGTTTTGTTCCAGATCCAATACTAGATCCAATTGGAATATCCTTTACAGGGAATTCTTTAGACTTTCTTCCTTCTGCTACTAGTATCTTAGCTTCTGGAATAGTAGGCCAAATATTTCTAATCTTGTCTGTCTTTCCTAATGTAATTACTTTCTTAGGAGCTCTGCCTCTATGAGACTTCTCAATTACATTAATAGGAATTCTATTAACTCTACCAGACTCAGTTACTACAACAAGATCTGTAGCTTTTGGTAGTAAGAAATTCATTCCATCAATCTTAGTACTTGCTGTAGATACTCTATTGCCCTTTGTAGATCTTCTAAGATATGGAATCTCTTTAGATGAAATTCTAAGAACTTTATTCTCAGAATATACCAGAATATCCATCTTATCAGGACCAAATAGAAGAGTCTGAATGTAATCTCCTTCTTCTAGCTTACTATAAATAATACCAGATGGAGGAGCTGTTAATACATCATCAATATCAATCTTCTTAATATAACCAGATTTGGTTACAATGAAGATGAAATTCTTTCTAGCTCCAGATGCTAATGATTTTAATACAGATTCTCTAGCAGCACAACAAATATTTGAAGTAGCATGTTTATTGAGAATACGGATATCAATACCATCTGAATTCTTATCAGATAATGGAATCTTAGATACAGGAAGTCTAAATGCTTTACCAAGAGAAGAGAACACAATTAGATCTTCCGTATTATCTGCTATAATATGAAATTTAATATCTCTATATTTAGCAGGAGGAAGTTCTTCATTCTCTGCTAGTTTCTTAATAAAGTTCTTCTTTGTAAAGATAAGCTTAAATGTACCAGGAGCAATTCCAAGAGCTTCTGATTTAGAAATGATTCTGCAAAGTTTAGGAGAATTATACTTATTCTTAATCTCAAGCATTTCATCAATAATAATCTTATCAATTTTCTTTAGATCAAGAAGAGTATTTGTAATCCATTTAGCCTCATCAGAATATTTCTTCATTCTCTTCTGACATTCTTCAAGGTATCCTTTAGATAACTGGGACAAACTAATCTTAGATAAGAATCTAGCCTGTACAGGAGTCTTTCTCAGTTTCTTTACAAGGAACTCTACAATCTCTTCTCTATCAGAAGATTTATTTTTTCTAATCATATTGATTACTTCGTTAATATGACCAGAAGTTAGTAGATCAATATAGAGTTGAGATTCATGCATTAGAGTTCTTAGAGTTTGTAATCTTGCATTAAGCCTTCTAAAGATAGATCCTCTTCTAAACTTAATGAACTCTAACAGATACTGTCTATAGTTCATAATGGCAAGATTATTGTCTTTAGTAACAATGAGTTTAACCTGTCTTGTTACACGAATCTGAGTATTAGCATATAAGAACTCTTTAACAAATTCTGCTGTTGCCCTAGTAGAACCTTTAGCAAGTACAATTACCTCTTCAAAGATATACTCATTAGGATTCTTCTTATTAACACCAGATTTAGACTGCATATCAACAATATAAGGCATCTTACCAGATTTCTTAAGAGACTTAATTGTTTCTTCAATAGTATCAAAATATACATAATCTGGAAGAGATCTAATAAACAATGCTACATGACCATTATATTCTCCGATATCTATAATACCTTGAGAAATATAATTACCAGAACCGGTTTCATTAATCTTCTTCCAGTCTGTATCTATCAATTCGCATGGCATACATTCATCTGGAATAAGGCAGAAATCTGCATTTGGGTTATGCATTAATTTAATAGTGGTATCAATTACATCTCCAAGATTATGAGTTGGAATAGAAACTTTAATACCAACAGCAATACCAATCTGGCCAAGTACTAATAATGTAGGAATCTTAGCTGGAAGATATACTGGTTCTTTGAGTGTATTGGTATAATTATCTTGCCAGTCAGTTGATCTCTTATCATCATAAATATCTTGAATAAATACATCTGTTGCAAAATTGGAAATTTTGCAATAATTGTATCTATCTGCTGCTGGATATGGATCAACTTTAGTACCCCAGAAACCAGATCCTTGCATTGTAGGATACTTAGTGCTAAAGTTATTAATCATATTACGAATTGCTAGTCTAACTGGATCTGTACCATGAGGAGAATAATTCATTGCTACAGAGCCATCCATAGTTGCTGTCTTAACAAATCCTTTATTTCTAAATTCATGTGCAGCACACCAAAGAATCTTTCTATTAATTGGTTTCAACCCATCAATAAAGTCTGGTATAGCTCTATTTCTTGCTACATAAATTGCATAAGCTCTAGAATCTTCTGTAGTCTGTTCATACATATCTACATTTTCTATATTCTCTTTCAAATCTTTCTGCCTCCTATTTTGGTATGAATATAGTTTAATGTCTTTAGAATAATTAAGTTATAGTCCACCATAAATCAAATGCCTTATGATAATCTGATTCATTGTTTATATTATTAGATCTTCTAGCTATCTTATGAGCTAGTTTCTTAAAAAATGTCTTTCCGCCTTTATTACAAGAATACTTAACTAATCGTCCAGTCTCTTTATCTTTATAAACACCAGACCAGAATCTTGTTTTTGTTTCTTTATAAACCTTTTTTAATCTTCTTTCTTTCTCTTTTGCTCTTTCATACTTATTGCTTTTATGAGACATAATATGATACCTCTAATACACTCATTACAATAGTATGTAACTCATTACAGATTTGGAAGTTTTGTTCCTATATTGATATTTGGACCTATTTTGTCATCATGAGGTTTTAATCTATATTTATCATATTGCTTAAGCATACTCATAGTATTATGAATATATTCTTTGTTTATATAGAATATAAGATGAACCTCTGCAGTAGTAAGTGGTTTTAAGAAATGGATTATCATATGATCCCAATCTATCTCTATAGGAACAAAATCCACATAATTAAATGCTTTAATCTCTATAAACACTTCAGGATTTATAGCAATAGATTTGGTGTACTCTATTGTATCTCTAAATTCTCCAGTTATTTCATTTATATCTATAGAAAGTAATTCTTTATTCTTTAATTTTTCTAACTCTTCTTTAGAGTTAAATGTATAAGTTGTTCTAAAGTCCCAATTCCATCCTTTAGAATTTGTATGAGGAATACTACAGAGATTAGTAACACCGACTAAGAAAGATTTAGTGTCTAATTTTGTAATAGATTTTATAGACTCTCTTTCTATATAAGAATAATAAGCAAAGAACTTTATAGCAGGAAATCTAACCTGACATTCAAAATTAACTGTATAATTATTAGTAATCATAGATTGAGGAGTACCTTGATCTATATTGATATCTCCAGTTCTTATATGTATCATAACTCTTGGAACTCTTAAGAAATAATCCATATTACCTGTAGCAGTATTAAATTTGTACAAGAATGCTAATCCAGATCTCTGGTTCAAATAATGCAGCATATCTATAACGTTATATAGATTATTATCATTGCACATATTTAAATCACATGCTAATTGTCCTATAAGTTCTTTTGGTATAGGATAGTCTACGTCTAAGTAATGTTTCTGAGATCCACCGGCTCTAAATGCCATTTCTGCTACATCTGAGATATCTTGTTGTACAGATCTTGTAGCTACTCTAATACTAAAATTAAAGTTTAATAATAGCATTTTCATAACCATAGAGATGTATATATGTTTTTCTCTATCTATAAAGAAAGCATCTTTATAAGAACAATGATTAGAATATAGATTTAATCCAAGATTATGAAGATCTATACGTTCTCTATTATATGATCTATCTTGGTCTACCACAATATGAGCTGCTGGTTTATTTACTACTAATAGGTCTTTGTTTCTTAATTTTCTAAACTGGTCTAATACATGGGAAGCATCTAAGAATTTATGTTTAAAGAAATTAGGAGGAAATTTAGAATAAAACCAATAACTCATATACTCTATAGCAAGTGAATAAGCTTGATATACAGGGGGTACTATAAGATTGGTTTTAAGTTTATGATCATAAGATTTATTTATTTGAATTGGCATATATTCTGTTTGTCCGAGTGCATTTAATACGTCTTCATTAGAAAGGACTTTATAATACTTTCCGTGCTGTTCCATTATTATTTCACCCCGTTTCAGTATTAATGGTATGTGAAAAATAAGAAAAAATTGGTATAGGGATTTCTCCCTATACCATATAAATCATTCTTGTTTAGATTTACTCGTTGTTTCTGAAGACATCGCAAATACGTACTGCAATTCCGCTATCATCAACAGTGGAATCAGCAACAACGATATAGGATGTCTCTGAATCGGTAAAGATCTCATAAATACCTTTACCTGTTTCATGCAGATCTCCGAATTTTGGAGCAATATGAGCCCCACACATGTCAAACCCAAGGACTACACCAAAGAACTCATTTGCAATTTCTTTCAATACAACTGGATCTGGAAGCTTTTCATTCTTCTTGTCTACGAAGAACACAACGTCTCTCATATTGTATTCATCAGAATACGAAACACGAAATACAATGTTATTTTCATCTGAAAAGATCTCTTTAGAATCTTTCCAGATTTTGTTAAGAGCTGCATCTTTCAGTTCTTCGTAGGTTTCTGGTTTCTTACACTTCTTTTCTTCATAATCATCCATCATTTTGTTGTATTCTCCCAGAAGATCATTAATCCTTTCTTCAGAGAGATCAACATTGTTTTCCTTTTTGTTCTTTTCAATCTGATTGATTGCATAAGCAGAAAGAACAATACTGAGGTTTGAAAGAATTGTAGATAACATGGCACGTTTCCTCCTATAAAAACGTTTGTTGAACACTTCTGAGATAGTATTATATACTATCTCACTATTATAGTATGTAAATGAAAAATATTTTACAAAACAAAAATCCGGCTGATATATACCAGCCGGATTTCGTCGTAATTGAGGTTGATCTTCTACTTAGTTGTAGAGATCTTCCTCTTCGTCATTGACACCTGGTTTCTTAGGAAGTTCGATTGGTTTGAGAGAGAAAGCGTGGAAATATTCAGGGTGGTATTTCTTCACAACACTCATCAGATAATCAATCTTCCCATTTTCGAGAGCCTTTATTTCAGACTTCGTGCACCGATGAATACGGCGATTGTTGTCGATAGTTGTTTCGAGAATTTCATAAAGCTTCTTGATGTGCCTTTCTGGATCAATGCCTTCAAGAAGTTTTACTTTTCCCTCTAGTTTTTCGACTCTGGATTCCAGCAGTTTGATCTGCTGTTTGAGTTCTTTCTTTTTCATCACTAGTTTCCTCCTTTATGTGATGACAGATGTTGACTCTTCTCCACCACTATAGTATGTAAATGAAAATAAGAAAATTTACATTAAACAAAAAAGTAATATGGAAGAGATCAGCAGTTATCATAAACAGCTATAGATTATCTGCTTAGCATAATCTACCATTAGTTAATAACGGCTGGTATCACAGTATTACTACTTTGACACCGTTTTTAGTGAGTACATAGTACTTAGTACGTCCTCCGCTAACAGATTCTGTACTGAGTACTTCGTTATACCCTTTGTAACGATAATTTCTACCGTTAAAGTTGTAAAACATTTTCACAATACTTCCTTTCTACTACCCTTAATTTACGACTATACACTAAGGATAGATTGTTATTTCTCTTCCATATTACACAAGCATAGTATGTAATTTAAAATAGAAACTTTTACAGAAAAGAAATGTGGTAGGACAATTGAGTCCTACCACAGTATTGTTTTCAAACGTTTTACACAAAAAACTATGACGTTACCCGCCAGGGTCTAGCATAGTTTTTACCCACTTTACTATAGTGGGATTTTATAAAGTTCACTCAGTTAGTTTCTTCTTCGCGGAGTTCTTCGAGAGAAACCTGGCACATGATATGACCTTCCTCATCTTTTTTCTGTGCCAAGATGGGATAGGTTGGGAACGTCTTGCAATCATACTGCTTGACATACTTTCCGTACATTTCCCCAGCAGAATGAAGACTACTCGTACGATAGACTACCTCTCCTTTGGAAGACTTCGTCAAATCTACGACTTTGATTCCGAATACAGCCATTTTACTGTACCTCCTATGGTAATGATAATAGTCTTATGCATAATCCCATGCTGCTACTATCACTACTATAGTATGTAAATGAAAATATTTAAATTAACAAACAATAATGAGGGAACTCCAATTGGAGTTCCCTCGTATATAAAAGATTATGGATTAAGTTAGCAACCTGAATGTAAACCTACTCGTAGAAATCAGTGTACGAGTAACCCTCTTCGAGTAAAACCATATATCACAGGATTTAATATTCATAGGTTTGTAAAGTTGTAGTATTTATCTTTTTGGTTTATAGAGTTTCAGATTATTTTTGCAAGTTTATAAGTTTCAACTTTACTATGTTTCCAAGATTATAGGTTTACTAGAAACTAAGGTGCAGATACTCTGTCTTAATCCACACCACCGTTTCTCGTTATATATTCTCAACACGCTGTGAGAATTATGTTATGTATTTAATTCCTATACATAATATAATCTGGGCAGATTCCAGGTCTGCTGATTATTAACAGATTTACAGTCTGTTATATTTCATAAAGCTTAAGTAGCTCTATAAAAACCAAATAGCTTCTTTAATTTTTCTTCATAAGAAGCTATAAGAAAAGAAGCTGAAATCAGTGTAGATTTATGCCTCTTAATCCATAGAAGTCATAATTAGTATTCTACTTCAACAATCGTAGAAGCATTAACCTGAGAAAGAAGTGTATCAATCTCAGAGATATACTTCCTAATTGCATTGTAGTATTTATTGATAGCATCTGTTTTGATGATATCATACGGATCAATACGAACCACTTCAGTTTCTGCAACTAGATTTTTCTTAGCTTCATCATACTGAGCCTGAGACCAAGAATTCTTAGATTCTGCAGGGAACTTACGAGCTAGTTCTTTATCTACCTCAGCAACTGCTTTCTTATCGTAAACATCCTTATTCTGGAAATCAAATGAGTACTGGCGAACCATCTTTGATACAAGATCAACAATGTTCGCATCGTCTCTCATACGGCCATTAAGACGATATTTACGATTAATTGCTTCAGCAATAGTAATCTCTTCAGTACCTGGCTCCTTACCGGCAAGAATATCTTCAAATAGAGGAACACAAGGAACTACAAGAGTAGTTTCGCTATTTGCTTTAACCTTTGCTTTATTAAGAGCATTACGACGTTTATCAAGATCCTTGAGTTTCTGTACGTTTCTCTTAATATGTTCTTCTTGTTCTTCAGCAGAACGAGCACCAACAAATGGTTTATTTTTAAGATAATAACTCATGAATGAGAAATCATTAGCAAGAGTACGCTCAATCTCTTCCCTGATTTCTTTATCAGCAGCAATGAGTTGCGAGATAGTAAGTTTTTCTACCATTTTAATACCTCTCCTTATAAAAAAGTGTTACAGATTTAAATTTCAGTACATATTTGTTAGTACAATATTAAAAATTAAAACCCTAGACCTTATAACAGGTCTAGGGTTTAGCAATGTATGGAGTGGTTTAAAATGGATTTATTTTTATGTTTTATTATTCTTCTCCAAAATGCTTCTTAAGCGTTTCTTCTACATCTTTCTCAATAACTTTATTTCTATTAATAACTTTAGCAGAAATCTTTAGTATATCATAAGCAGCATTCATAAGATGCATCTTGCAAATATTAAGTGCCTGATATTTAAGTTCGTTATATTTAGTAATTAGATTTGCCCTAGCTATCTTTTTACCAATATTTACATCAAACTCATCATCTTCATGGCACTTAGCAATACCGACACATTTATATTTTGGATTTCTAGCCTTATCTCTCACATATTGGCATACTTCTTCTTCAAACGTATTGTAATCTATAATACTAGTATAAATAGATTGTGTATTATGCGGTCTAAACATATTTAGATCTCTATGAAGGATACTACGAAGATTATCACAAAGATCATATTCAAATACTTCTCTACAATTAGATCTAATACCATCTGGATCTTTGAAATAAGCAATAACAGTCTTTTTCTTTTCATTAATATCAAAAGCAATCATATCAGAAACTCCTCGTCTCAACTTCAAGTTTAGCAAAGTTATCAATGAAATACTTACGTACAGCTGCTACGCACATATCTCTTGCTGCAAAATATCTCTTGAGAAGATTTTCTTTGGCAAGATTCTTTCCAACCTCTTCATCAAATACATCTGCACCTTTGCATCTAGCAATACCAACGAACTTACTCTTGTTATAAACAATATTGCTAACGATATCATAGATAGCAGGAGGAATCTGGGTTTCATGATATGAATATCCTAGTTTCTTAAAAAGATAATCTAAGATATTAGATCTCCAAATAATAGCATTTCCACTAGATTTGGAATCATCTCCGAAGAATGCAATTACAACTCCATTCTTCTTATTAACCTTGTAGTTAATCATTTGCTACGTCTCCTTTTGTAGTATAGTGATTTGCATTTAGTTAAATGTGGATTACAATGTAAAATTATAGTTTATACAATACTACATTATCCACTGTAGACTTCTTTATGTCTATAATACGTTGATTAGATGATCCTTTAAACTTTAGTCTTATATCTTTCTTATCTAATACAAAAGGACCATCTACCAATACGTCTAATAATGATATAAGATTCTTACTATCTTCTAGCTTCATTAGATTCTCATAATAATATCCAGTATAAGCCCAAATAGATTTATTAGGAAATCTTTCTTGTACTTCTTTTAAAAACTTGGTAACTGGAATTACATTAGAAGGATAGAATGGATCTCCTCCTAATACTGTTATACCAGTTATAAAGTCATTCTTCATTTGATCAAATATCTTTAATTGAATTTTTTTATCAAACTCTTCTCCATTCTTAGGATTCCAAGTCTTTGGTTGAAAGCATCCTTTACAGTGATTAGAACAACCAGACACATATAATCCTACTCTAACACCGGGACCATCATTTACATCATACCACTTTATACCAGAATAATACATATTTTACCTCTCATTATTTGAAAATAACTTATTTAAGTTATACATTCCAAATCCTATACTAAATAAACCAAATATGAAACAAAATGTCGGAACAAATCTAAACAATATAAAATCACTCATATTATAACCTCTTATCAGTGTATATAATTGCAAATATTAAACTTAACCCAGAAACACCAGCTAATATCATGACTAACCCTATTATTAGACCAAAATCATCAAGCATTTTCATCAACTTCTTATTTTATTAATAAACTTTACCAACAAATATATTAGGTATCCGTATAATACTATATGTATTATAATGATATCAAATATAAATATATGAAATAAGAAGTCTATAAATTCAGAATCAGTACTCATAAGAATTTATCATTTATTACAGTTAGTAAAACATAAATCCTAGCAAAGTTCCTAAAGATGCAGCACCTATAAAAGCAGCAAACGTTACTATCTGTTCTAATGTTAATGGAAAATCTTCATGAGATCCATCTACTACTTTTCTATACCATCTAATGATAGAATGTAAATAAGATAGAGCAATAAAAATCATACAAACAAAGAAAAGTATTATTATAACAGATATTAGTAGAATAACCGAAGTTATAAATATAGATTGCATATTTTTATCTCCCTATTATATAAGATGAAATAGAAATTATTAGCAAACATCGCATCTACCTGTTGCAATTGTAAAACAGATTGCTATAGCAAATATTATTATTAAAAATATTGTAAGAGCTACTATCATGAAAATAATCTCTTTAGCACTAGGAGTATAATCTATACTAAAGATACCTAAAAATAATATAATCAATAATCCAATAAGCCAAAAACAGCTAAACAATGCTAATGATTGAATCATCTTCTACTACCCCATTTCTCTATATCTTTCTTTTTAGCTTTTATATCTTCTGCATTATCTTTAAATAATTCATCAAATGTCTTCATAACTCTATAAAGATAAAATGAAATATAGATTCCAAATATTACTGTAGCAATAATTAATGTAACTCCAATAATAGTTAACCATATTTTTAGATGTATCATGTTATTACTCCTCCATATATAGTATAAACATATCTCATTATAATAGTATGTAAACAATTCTTTATTTACCAAACAATTACCCTCTACCATATCTGGTAGAGGGTAGATATATTTGATTAAATAATATTAAAGATGAAGAACTCTATCGTGAATATCTGCCATACGACCCTGGTTAGCAGTATTTGTAGACAGATAGCCACAAACACGTCTTGTTACATTCATTTCAGATAGATTTGTATTTCCGCAGTTCGGGCATTCCCAATGTAGTTTATGATTCTCGTCTTCTTTCATAAGAATCTCTCCATCATAACCACACTTCATGCAATAATCAGATTTGCAATTTAGTTCTGCATAAATAGTATTATCATAGATATACTTAATTACAGCAAGAACTGCATCTATATTCTTTTGCATATCTGGTACTTCAACGTATGAAATCATACCACCTGAAGAGAGTGGTTGGAATTGAGATTCGAATTTAAGTTTATGAAATGCATCAATCTTTTCTTTAACGTTAACGTGATAAGAGTTAGTAATATAATTCTTATCAGTTATTCCTTTAATCTTACCAAATCTCTTTTGTAAACAACGGGCAAATCTATATGTCGTGTTCTCAATAGGGGAACCATAAATCGAGAATCCAATATTTGTTTTCTCTTTCCATTCATCACATCTCTTATTAAGATGCTTCATAACCTTAAGAGCAAACTCTGTTCCTTCTGCTCCGTCTGTATGAGACTTGCCAGTCATATATTTAGTGCACTCATATAAGCCAGCATAACCAACTGAAATAGAAGAATAAGACCCATAAAGATACTTATCAATTTTTTCTCCTGGTTTAAGTCTAGTATATGCACCATGTTGCCAAAGAATAGGAGCATAATCAGAGGTAGTTCCTTGTAATCTCTTATGACGTAACATAAGAGCTTTATAAACTAATTCTAGTCTTTCATCAAAAATTTTCCAGAATTTTTCAAAATCTTTATCAGATGATAAAGCTACATCTACTAAATTTATAGTACAAACACCACAATTGACATTTGTGCATGAATATATGTTTTCATATTTTATAGACTATCTCTTCTGCTAAATAAATACATTACTTAGCAGCGGCGCGCTTCGAATAGTATTAATCTCTATTCTACATGGCTACACTCATCACCATTAGTCGTTACACTATTTTATTTAAAATAGCACGGTATTACCAAGCTATCCTATATTTAGGACCTAGGTTCTCTTACGAAGTTCCTTCGTGATTTTCCTTATTCAACTTCTACCGTTAGCAAGCAATATTATTGCTTACACCGCTTTTATATGCGTTCACGCCGTTTAAGGTCGGCTCAGTTTTACATGCTTGCACTAACCGACCGTAAAACTTATGTTTACCATTTGTATCAATCCAGTCAGGTAAGAAAGAGCGACAGTTATGACTATTAATACCAGACACATCAAAATGATCTGAATCTGTTTCTACGTCGTATTCAAATCTATCCCTATATCCAATATGGATAATACTTTCTATATCATAAGTTTCTTTATTACTAGTTCTTGCCTTAAATAGTTTATCATCTACAGTAAGATCTTCTGTATATACTCTTCCTCTTAAAGTTGGGAATGGATGATCATCAGTAGCGAATATAGACTCTATACCCACATCTGTTTTGAATAAAATCTTATTCCAACGATTCATATCATTATTTCTAATGAACTTTTTTACATTTACAAATCCATTAGAATAACTATCATAGATAGATACTTTATTATTGGTAATTATATACTTAGAATCTTTGGAATAATCGTTTACTTTATAACCAAGAGAAATTAACTTGGTCCAAGCTTCTTCAAATGTAGTGTCGAATTGTTCATCTCCAATTTTATAAGAGATTACTTCTTCACCATCAACAGCACCCATGCATGGGAATGCTTGTCCGTTTTTAATTTCCTTTTCTTTCTTTTCAGATATATAATCTGGTACCATTCTTTTAGCTGTACACTTAGCTGCTAGTTCAGTTAGATACCAGTACTTGTCTCCTTCATGAATATTATCTTCTTCTAATACATAAAGAAGTTTAGGGAACGCTGTAGATACATAAGCGCCTACTTTATTTTTAACACCCTTTATACGTTGTTTTAGAACTTCTTCAATAATGAGTGCAAGATCTTCTTTTTCTTTTTCATCTTTTGCTTCATTAAGATACATGAATAGAGAACAGAAAGGAGTCTGACCATTTGTAGTCATAAGAGTAAGAATCTGGTATTGGATGGTTTGTACACCATTCTTAATCTCTTTCATAAGACGTTCATGAACAATCTTCTCTATATTCTCTTTAGAAAGATTAAGATTAAATTCGTCAGATTCTTTCTGTACTTCTGCTCTAATCTTTCTTCTAGATACATCTACAAACGGAGCTAGATGTGTAAGAGAAATTGTTTGGCCACCATATTGGTTTGAAGCAACCTGGGCCATAATTTGAGTTGTTACATTGCAAGCAACCCCAAATGATTTAGGAGTATCAATTTTTGTATTAGAGATTACTGTACCATTTTGTAACATATCTTCTAGATTTACTAAACAACAGTTAGCAGAATGAGAGATAAAGTAATCCATATCATGGAAATGAATAAGACCCTGTTTATGAGCCTCTACAATATCTTTTGGTAGAAGTCTCCTCATAGAAAGGTCTTTAGATACTTCGCCAGCAATATAATCTCTCTGTGTAGATATTATCATTGGATTCTTATTAGAGTTCTCTTGGTTAATCTCTTCATTCTTATTATCTACAATAGACAGAATACGTTCATCTATTGGAGAGCCTTTACGAAGAAGAGAACGCTTATAGCGATATCGTACATAATTACGTGCTAACTCAAATTCTCCTTCAGCCATAAGAGAATTCTCTACCATATCTTGAATTTCTTCTATATCAATAGAACGATTCATCTTAGTGCATCTAAATTCTATGATATCAGAAATTGATACTATCTTATCATCTGATAGTGATGATGTGGGTGTATCTTTTCTTGCTTTTTTAATAGCATTTATGATTTTAGATTTGTCAAAATCAACTTCAGTACCATTGCGTTTAATTACCTTCATAGTATTCAATCTCCTCCTAATTATAGATTGAGTGATTATGGTAATGTTTTCGGATAAGTAGCATTCAAATCCACCAAAATAGGATTTATTCTAGGGATAGCGGTTAAATTAAGTATAAAAAATAAAGTCTGGAAGTAGCCGATTAAGGCTACTTCCAGATCTATTAATCACACAGAACGATTATTTTATTAATTTTTTATTCATGGTCATTATTCTCCATAGTATTTGATCCAATCTACCAAGACTTTAACATCATTTTCACTAACAAGATTATTATACATAAAGCTTAGTAGTACGTCTATTTTAAACACATCATTTCCAATTTTAAGACTGTAAATGATATTAATATATTTCTTCTTATCTTCTTTTTGAGTAAATCCAATAATCTTTTCAATAACAGCTTTACTTATATTTACATTATTACCAGTAATCTTGTTTAGATAATAGGTAAAATCTTTAAAGGTATTCTCTGTTACAAAACCTTTAACCTTACTTGTTCCAAATAGTGCTTTAAATCTATTAGTATTCTCTCTAGTATCACTATCAGAGATTATATCAATTTTTAACTTATATTTACTCTTCTCCATTAATTTTCTTCTCCAATTATCCTACCATAATTTCCTAGAATAGCGTCTCTATATAATCCATCATTCTCATTTGGAATATCATCAAAGATAAAGATATCTCTATATGCTATTCCATTCTCTTCATGAATATTCTCTTTCTTATATGGAGATGCTACATATACCATTATAGCATTAACACCTGGCAATTGTTCTGTTGCAATAACAATACCAGTACGTTCTTCTTCAGTCAATTCATCAATATAAACAATCTCTTTATTCACTTCTGGTAAAGTGTTTATATTACGATGATACATAGTTTCCTCCTTTTAGTACTTTATTCTTCCTTGGATATAAAATATAGCCATAATAATCACTAAGCATACAAAGAATGATACAGGGTCAAAACTCATCATTTATAGTCACCTCTATAATTTACTATTATTATATAGTGTAGAGAGATTAGGCTCTCTACACTATATTTACTTATAAATTATACACAATCTTTATACTTTTCTTTAAGAGCTTTAATCCTATTTTTTTGTTCTTCTGAGTATTTATTCTTATTAAGATTAAGGAGTCCATTAAGATTTATAAGAGTATCTTTAGATAGATTGGTCATGGTATTAAACTTACCATCATCCCTAGAGATAAAGAATGCATTTCTTGGATTATAAATTCTCTGGCAGGCTTCATCAAATGCTTTATTATAGATGAATTTAATATTGAGAGTATCACCATCATAATCTGCGCAGAGACCCGGTGTAGTAAAGTTCTCCATACCCATAACCATAGAATCGGTATTGCATTTAACTACCCTTTTCCATACAAGAGATTGATAGAAGATGGTTGGATTACGATTGATAAGGCAATGTACTTTATCTGCTTTGATAAGATTATTAATGATATCCAATACTCTCTGGTCAATATGAAGAGTAGCATAGTACCAAATCTTATATGCAGCTGCATAGGAGATATTATAAGAAGACTGAATAATATTGATAATAACTTGTTCCATAAGGATTACTAACCCATAATATGGAAGAGAGATTTCATCACAACGAAGAGTCTTATCTGGAACAATAATAGTTCTTTCAGAGAATGCTACACGACCAGAGATTGTAGATCTCATAACACCTTTCTTATCAGAGAGGATCTTAACAATCTCTTCTGTAAGATTATTATAATGGTCTTGCATATCCCAAAGGATTTGATTTTGATATTTTCTATTACGATAGATAGACAGATTATCTCTATTAATAATAGCAGCTAATTTAGCAAGAAGATTAAACTCTGCATTAGTCTTCTCAAATGTGAATCTTTTATTTTCCACTTTTGCAATACGAAGCTGCGTTGTATAAACTGGGATGCTATGAGTAAACACAATATCTTTGTGTTTCATGATATCTTCATAGATATCTTTCTTTGCTGGCTTCTTCTTAAAGAAGTAATCAATAATTTCTTGGAATTTATCTCTAAACCCAAGCATACCAATACCCATATAGGTTTCATCTACAGAAGTTTTCTTTTTGAATCTTCTAGCATTCTTTCTCTTAAGAAGTCTCTTATCATAATTAGTCATTGGTTTGCCATTACCATCTAATTCAATATTTGGTTCAATAATATTCTCTAGATTGTCTTTTCCAATGAGAGACACAAGATCTTGATACATAGCAGGATGAATGATACAATAATCTGGTTTTAATACAATATAACCAAAATATTGATAATCATTACCTACTGCTTTGACTTCTGTATGGCAAATTGGGCAAACCCAATTTGCATCATGAGGAACAGCAAAGAATTTACCTTGAGTGCAACCGTATTTACAAGAAAACATATGAGAAAGTGGTTTCTCATCTGATAAACCTCTACCAAATCTGGTAGAGAAAATACCATCAATAGACTTGATAGTCTTATTGATGGCCTGTGGTTCTTTAATAATAAATCCATGATGATTACTAAGATCTTTCTGGCATTCTTTATCCAAATTAATCTTAGCAAGCTTCACGAAATAATCATACTTATCATCTCTAGGATAAGATACTCTTAGGTTTAGTTTTCTGTCTCCAGCCATGATTATCCTCCTTATTTAACCATGTAAGCTATAATTAATTGTCCTATTAATTTTTAGACTCTACTAAGAATGATGCTATGATTATATCTATACTTTTTAAAGATATTCTTTACTTCTAAAATATAATTATCTGCCGTAATAAGTTCTTTCCTAATCTTCTTAAAGTTAATATTTTTTCCTCTATTATAAACAAAAGTTAGATTCAAAGAGTTTCTTACATGGAAGCTATGCATATGTCTTCCTTTATGATAATAATCTCTTTCTTTAATAAAGTTTACAACCATCTTAATTTATACCCTCCATATCTTTATTCATAGTAATAGTATGTAAGCAAAAAATACTTTGGAAAAGAAAAAGTGTCCGGGGCCCTCAGGCCCCGAAGTATATCATATTATCTCCTCTATAGTATATCAATAAAAAAGAAAACTTTTACACAAAATAGTATTCAAAAACATTGCAGTAATGTATCTCTATAAAGGAGGAATTAAATTGAGTGCTAAGAGACTATCTCGCACAATAACTAATCCTAAGGATCTAGAATTCTTAATAGATATAGATGAAGATAAAGCTACAAGACTTTCTTTTATATCAGAATGCTTTGGTACATTTAATGGTAAACGTAGATTCAATCCATATGATTTCATAATAGTACCTGCCGGTAAATATGGGCCAGAAGGAAAGAAGAATAAAGAACCATTTGTTACTACAGCTGGTATATGGATATTTAATAAAGCATTTATAGAGGTAGACCTGTTTGATCTGTTTGGATATATAAACAAAACAGTTACTAAGAAAGTCTTTAAAAAGATTAATAAGAAGATATCATATGCTGTAATAGAAGATGATCTTAGCCTAGATAAGCTAAAGCGTTATCTACTAAAGACCCAGAAATTCCAGCCGTATTGCAATATACTATCTCCATCCATAAATGAAGCAATGCTTACTATAGGTGCTAAAATAGATGCTAAGAGAAAAGAACTCTTTAAGAAATATAATAAAGAACTTAAAGAAGAAAGCGATCCAGTAATATCCCAGAAGGTAGAGAATGAACTATTAGACTATGCAGCAGAAATACTAAAAGATGATCCATCAATGGATTTCATAGATTCTGGTGCTAAACCATCATGGGGAAATAACTTCAAGAATATGTTTGTCATGAGAGGAGCAGTGAAGCAATCTGATCCTTATAATGGAGACTTTAAAGTTCTTGAAGGAAATTATATGGACGGTATGCCACAGGATGAATTTGCTTCATTTGCTGATATAGCAGTTGGTGGTTCTTATGCTCGTGCTAAGAAAACAGCATCTGGTGGTTATTGGGAAAAAGCAGCTGTTAGAGGTTTCCAGCATCTAATAGCATTACCAGAAGGAACAGATTGTGGAACTAAACGTACTAAAACAGTTACTCTTACAGAAGATAATGTAGATATTTGGATGTATAGCTATATGGTAGAGAACGGTAAATATGTAGAGCTTACATCCAAGAATAAAGATAAATATATAGGCAAGACAGTACAATTTAGATTCTCTCTATACTGTGAAGATAAGAAAGGTATATGCAATATCTGTGCTGGTAATCTATTCAACAGAATAGGTATTAAAAATGTAGGTGTTGCTAGTTATGCTATCTTCTCTGCTGTAAAGAATTTCTCAATGAAATCTTTCCATGATAGTACAATCAAGACTTCTAAGATGGCTGATTATGGATATGGTAAAATATTTGGTATGAATGATTAATATAAATACCCCTACCAGAATTCTGGTAGGGGTATAAATGTTTGAATTAGAAATAGATTGAATAAGAGAAGTCCCAAGAAGCACCTAGGTCACTAAATACTTTATTTGGGAAGTTGAGTCTTGTAGCAGGTCTAATGTCCTGATAGTATGTATATCCACCAACTACTCTAGGCCATGCAAAGCAAAGCTCTATACAATTAAATCTGCCATCATTAATACCTGTAGTCTCTATGAAGTAATCTCTACCATCTGATTTGGATACAGAGAATGATGTAGTAACAATAACCTGTGCTTCTAGTTCTGAACTGTCAGAATAGATAGAACCGCCCCATGGAGTACCATCTTCTAATACTTTTTTAATTACTGGATTACTATCAAACTTCTTAAATAGATAGCCCCAGAATCCTTGTGTATCATAATTCTTTCTACCAAAGTAAATACCACGCTCTGTAGTATTTAGATCTTTAGTCTTTGGTACATACTGGAATGGGACTAGATCTTCTGGTGCAATCCACTTCTTATTAGATACTTCGTATTTAATAAGAGAACCTCTACCACAACCAGAAGTACCCATGCAAAATAGTTGTACTTTATATTGATCGCCAATATCATTACTAGTACCAATCTGATTTTCTTCTAGTTGTGCTCTAGTATTGTATGTAGGAGTTAGAAATGAGGAAACTGGCAATTTAAACATATGCATTGCCATAAATTCAGATGCAGGAAGCATAGTCTTATTATGACCAACGAATACTATAGCACCAGTTTCATGATCTCTAACAACAATCTTAGTTCTAAGACCTCTAGGATCACCATTAGTGAGTCTAATACAATTTTCTTCATTACCATGACTCCACATGGTAAAGTCTTCATTTAAACCGATACCATCTTGAAATCTCATCTATATATCCTCCCAATTATATTACTGGTTCAAATTTCTCATTTATAATAAGATCTTCTCTAATCCACCTATTGTGATTCTCATTATAATGCTCATGATCAGTAAGTGGAACATAAGATACATCTTGCATATCTTCTACAATGGGAAGATATCTAAATACTTTGTTTCTTTCTAGATTTTCATTCATATCATGGAATTGCATAACCGAATCTGGATCTTTCCCGTTCTTAAACCATTCACCAGTCCAATTAAATATTATTTTATAAGACTTAAAGAAATTTATCATATACATAGCATACTTAAGAGCTTCTAAAGCAGATTGTCCAGGGAATGTATCAAATAAATCTGGATTATCTATAACAGGCTCTAGTATGTATACAATATCATCTATCATATTTACTATAGTATCTATCTGGTTATCCTTATCTTTTATATTTCTCATATACATGATAGAATTATAAAGAAGAGGATCTTTCTCTTTAAGGAATTCAGTATACGTAGTAGCATGAGAACCATTACTAAGAGTAAAGTAGTCTAGATTATACTTCCAAGTCATAAGAGATTTATATAAATCATTCCATACTTTATATTCTCTATAGTCTTCAGAGTCTATAAGATGGCTTGTAATATAATCATGAACTTTCATATCTGTTTTATAAATATTCATAAACTCTACTAGATCTGGTATCTGAGCTTTTGGTATAATCATATCAAAGACATTAAAGTCTGATCTCATTCTATGATTTACTCTAAGATATTCTTTTATATCATCAAGACTTGCTTTAAAGTTAAATCCAGATGCATATAATATATCTACAGGTTCTTCTAGTATAATATCTTCCATATCATTGTATACATAGGTCAATACGAACATGTACAGGAATAGATATCCAATATTAATCTTGTGAGTATTAGATAGAGAAGGAATTATAACTTCTACATCTTTTTCTTTCAATACGTCATCATATAGCATTGAATAGAAATAAGATATCTCTGTAGAATACTTATAAATATCTCTTACTACGAAACTGCCATAATACTTAGTTCTTGCATAATTGAATTTTGTATTATAGATATCATCCTTAATAATCTCATGAGCATTAAGTTTATATTGATATCCATCCCACCATCCATCTTGCAATGTTACTGGATCGTAATCCTTCCAATTGGATTGATCTTTGAGATAATCCATTTGATAGATATCTGTTAGTTTCATAGCACAAAATACTAGATCATGAGTCTTTAAATAGTTCTCTTTAATATCTTCGTATATGTAAGGTTCTCTTATAAGATAAATGAACGTAAACTCTATCTTATCTCCACTCTTACCATACTTATCAGTCTTTATATCACTTGGAGGATTAGTATAGAAAGTCTCATCAAATATATCATAATCATCTTCATTCATCCAAGTTCTTTGATCTTCACCATAAGATACATAATAATCCCAACCATTCTCTATATAGTCTGGGAATGGATAAGGAACTGGGATATAATCATCAACCTCATGATATACTGGTACATCTTTGCTTTCTACTATCAATCCTATATTAGTATTAGAAGTATAGTAAGTAGAGTAAATATAAAGAATGGTAATAGACTTGCCAGGTACTACATTAGCATCAAAGTCATCTATCTTCATAGTATACTGGTCTACCATATGTATTCTATCTTTAGCTACTATAGTATTACCAGCAATTACTAAGAAATCATGTTTAGTTTGTAAATATGGGAAGAATGGAAAGTTAAGTGCAAATGTATCTTGTGTTGTAGGATCTACAGCTATTTCTTCAGTATCTATAGCAGCAACATATTTAGTTCCTTCTGTAAAGAAAAATGTATAATTTACTTTCTGACCAGCCCATGGTCTATCAGCAAATACATTAAATGTTACTGTATTCTTTGCATAATCTATGGTATACCTACTGGGATCTATATACTTTCCTTCTATATCTATAATAGTAAAGTTAAATGAAGTATTATAATTTGTTATTGGAAATTTTATATTAAACTTCTTTTGATGATCTTTAGTAGCTGTTCTAGAATCTGCAACTACTTTGGTATATCCATATTCCTTCTTAGTTCTATCATGATTTTCATATATACAGATAACTTCCAGTTTCTCCCCCTTTTGTATAGCAAGAGATTCATCTAGAATAATTATCTTATCATTTGTATATGTATATTGAGACTCGTCCAAATACCAACCTAAGAATTTAATATATACTCTATATCTACACCCAACATAGTTATTTACAGGGAAGGTTATTGGGAATATAGTTTGATAACTATCTGTAGCAGTAAGAATTATATTCTTAGATTGTATACTTGGTTTATGAATGATAGAATGACGAGAATATATGAAATTGAATATTACAGCTCTTCCTTTTAGTACTTTTGTACCATCTGTAAATTCAATATATGATTTACCTTCTGTTGTAGACTTTACTATATTATATCTATCTTTATCTACATAATTTGATCCTATATTGATAAAGAAAGCATTATCTCTTAATGTATAGAATATAAATGGATCTGGTACATAGAACTTGGTTTGTCCATCTGTTGTAGCATATACAGCCGTTTTAGAGAAACAAGTATCCAGGTCTTTAGAGTATAAGAATATGATATATACCTGTGTATCATCAAGATCTATATCAGGATCTATAGTAATTGTTTTCTTATCTCTATCTATTGTATACATAGAAGGATGCAGCCATACTGATTGTACTGATACTATTACATCATTATTATCTTTCCAATAATTAGCCCATGGAAGATCATCTATTTTAAATACATTAGTAGACGGATTATCAAATTCTCTTGTTTCCATCTGTAATGAATGAGTATCATCAGCAGAGAATTCTTTGTCTATAGATTCTTTGTCATAATAAAATTCATATGTGATTTTCTTTGGATTTATCTTATTAATTACATCATTACTTATTCTAATCTTATTGTAGTTATAAATCGTATAATCTATATCCTCTTTGAGAATATAATCATCCAATCTAACTACCATTACATTACCTTTTTCTCTAAAGTAATCAAATGGGTAGACTACATAGCGTTCAGTATAATTTGATGTAACACCAGGAAGAGGTGTAGTAGATGAAGATGATGATATTGCTTCTTTAGTAGCAAATATAGTGCCATCATCTGTAAGATTAGAATCATAATATATATTAGAATTATATTTATGAGTTGGTTTCTTTACCTTCTCATACCATTTAATATCTTTAGGTATAGGTTGTTCAGCAGGAGGAGAACTCCAATCTTCCTCTCTTGTTTCATGCTCTACTATATCATTATATTGCGATTTAAGAGTTCTAGAATATTCATATATGAAATTACCATAATTATCTAGTTTTCTTACTTTAAGAATATCATATCTGTATATCTCTATAGACTCTTTATCAAATAATGCTAATATCTCTTCCATTCCTCTAGTAGAGGATTTATACTTAATAAGTCTATTAGCTGCTTTGCATATTCTCTCCAAATATTTATATGGTATCTTCTTATAATAAGGAATGCCACACATTTCCAATATACAAGCAACACAACGTCTATCAAGTATATCTTTTCTAGTCATATGAGATTGTACTTCTGCCATCATATCTAGCATAGTCATTATTAGCATATACATAATAACGAACTTATGATAGTATTCTGACTCTAATCCCATAGCAGAGTTATAGATGGTATTCAATATAACGTATCTATACTGAGACATCTTTCTTTTAAACTCTTCTGTTAAGTTAAAATTAGCATCAGATGGTGTATAAAGAAGCTGTAAATCCATCTTCTTTCTAGCAGTATATGAATCTATACCACAAACAAGATAATCCAGATACTTAGCATCTGGATATTCCCTTTTTACTACATCTAATACACCATACATATCTAATTCTTTACACTGTTCTGTAGAAAGTTCGTGTATAAAAGTACAATCGTATGTAAATCCATATGGAAGAATATCTTCATAATCTCTAACAGGAATTCCCCAGTCTTTAAGAGGGGGTTTGCCTGTAATTAATCTATAATACTCATTCTGTTCATCATATATACTTAAATACCAACGTCTAAGTATTTGTACTAATTGTTTACGATATGAATGTTTAGGAGTATCTCTTGGTATATATAATTGCTCGTTACCAAAGGCTTTATAAAGTTTTATCTGTTTCTCTGGTAATCCTACAGCTCTTAGAAACTCTACTGGTATATTAGGAAATAAGCCTAAGGCTACGTGATTCTCTAAACACGATATATATAGATCTGCTCTTTTAAAGGAATCTTCTGTCTCATTAAGATTTGCTTCATTCTCATCCTTAACAACACAGTTATAGGCTAATATTTTAGCATTATACAATATCAAGTCTATAAATGGATTCTCTGTAAAAGTCTTTTGATCAGTAAAAGCTGAAGGCAAGATATGTTCTCCCCTTTCTATGCGATATTTAGATTACTCTTATGTTTTAGGAGTATATTTTCCTCATATATGCTTAATTCAGGCGTGTGACATTGAATTAAGGTAATAAAATAAGGAGGGAAAATTTTATGTTTTACGACAGCAATTATCCAGATATATTGCTTGCTAATTTAGACAAAAATCCTGAATTATGGAGTCCTAATTCAGATTATCATATAAGTTTTGCATTAACTAAAGAAGGTTCATATGATTTAGAAGAATATAAAGCATTTCTAGATGCTTCTATAAGAGAATTTAGACACAGTAGAACTTATAAACATTATAAAGCGTATCTATATAGTATAGGATTAGATTTTTGCCAATTCCATCCATATATACAATGCAATGATGAAGAAGATATGGCTTCATTAGAGATGCATCATTGTATGCTAAATATATATGATATTGCAATTATAATAACCGAACACATACTTAATACCGTAGGATCTATAACTGAATTTGATCTATCAGAACTTCTAAGAATAGAGCATATAAACAACAGAATCCCATTAGTAATGCTATGCAAAACATGCCACCAGTTATACCATCATAAATATATGTATGTGCATCCAGAGATGATATTTGGTAAATGGTGGGAATTACTAGAACAATATAAAGCAGGATGGACTAGGGAAACAATGGAAAAAGTTATAAGGTATCTAAATAGAGGTCTAGGAGAAAAATTCAAATATAGAAAAGATGAAATAGATTATCTCTTAAGGCTAAGAGATGATATTAAAGATTGGTCAGGTGTGGAGGTCAAAACTAATGATTCTTCGTCAGATAATGATAAAGTTTGATGATGCTAAACTATCTATAAGTAACAAAATATCTTCATTATCAGATAACTCTAAGAATGCATACGAATCTGTTTCTAATTATATAATTAACCACAAAGGAAAGTCTATATTAGTAGTATCTTTTCTATTATCCTTGATGGATAGTTGTATTTGGCTATTCTGGGGTACTGTTCTGTATCTATTAGTGGAGCTTCATAGATATCTCAATTATAAGATGAAAAGAAATGATATGAATAGTCTAGATGTAAAACTTCTTAGTGATAAAGAAACAGGTATAGACAAAATACTATCAGATTATGTAGAAGAATGCTTTGCTAGAGACGTATTGTTCTTTAGAGGAGATACAGAGAATTACATAAATAACAAATCAGAGAATGAGATGCTAAATCAACTTCTTGATGTATGCGCTGCTAATATATCTCCACTTATGAGAGAGAAACTAGAGCAATACTATGGTGAAGGGAATGTTGATAAGATTATAGGTAGAAAGTGCTTTAGTACAGTTACTGTATTCGTAGCAAACAAAAATAAAAATATTTATCATTAAGGAAAAAATGCAGCGGATGTTATCCGCCAGGATCTAACCACTGCATTTTTTCGTCATTCGACGAGCCGCATCATTACTTGCCGTAGATGATGTGATTCTTCTTCGCGAGTTTCAACATCCCGCTGCAGAACTCGATGAAGAGAATTCCACCAGTGATGCCAATGGCTCCGCCGACCAGGAAATCATTGAAGCCTTTGAATGCTTCGCCGACTTTGCTAGCCTTCTTGCTGATGATCTCTTCGCGCTTTTTGATTTCTTCCTGTTCAGCTTTGATCACCTGATCAGCATCAAGGAAATTGTTCATTGCGCTTTCTTTGTTCACGACCATGGACATGATGTATTCCTCCTTAGGAATGTCTGAGATATAGTCTTGCGTGTCATGCACTGCTATTCTCACCACTATAGTATATCATTGAAAAAATCGACTTTTACAAAAATATCCCAAGCATTAACTTGCTTGGGATATTACACATTGAAACCTAGATACTGATATTATTTTTTCGTATCAGGTTTCGGCTGCATCTGTTGTTGAACTTCGTTTGTACCAATAGGTTCAGTCTTATTGATAACTTCTGGCTCCTTCTTGAGATAGTCTTTCATGCTTCTTGCAAGTGCCTCACCAGTAATGAAAGTAAGGACACCTCCGATTGCAAGTCCAACAGCACTCTTAAGCATATCTTTCTGTGCTTTGTTCTTTTTTGGATTTGTACTATTGCCAAACCCAATCATCTGTGCAAGGTTCTCCAAGTTCATGCTGCTAAAATCCATTTCCAATTCCTCCTTATAATAAAATGGACAAAGTTGATTGACACGAGATAGTATTATATACTATCTCACTAATATAGTATGTAAATGAAAAATATTTTACTTTATACAAAAAGAGAGGGAATATAACCCTCTCTTTTCTTACACCATATCTTTCTTGAGGTTATACCATACGTATACACTCATTAGAGACGTTGTAACAGATTCCATAACCTGAAACATAACAGCAGTTTCTACATCCAGATCAATGAACAAGCAAATGAAATATCCGCAGATAGATGCTCCTCTTCTCCATGCATCATTCATAGATCTGAATACAGTGAGATCATCACCAGACATGAAGTGCTGAATCATATTGTCAGACACATTCTGCCAGATGAGAATCATAGAACCATTTAGTACTGCAATACCAATTACTCTCATAACAGGATAGTTGATACCACAAAACGATACAATAGCAAATCCAATCACTTCAATAGCAACTATTGGTACAAAGTGTTTTCTATAGAACTTAATGATTTTCACTTTCTGGAAAGACAATGAAATCATAGTGCCCAATACCATAGATGCACAATTAGCGATTGCAATCGTATTGCTTCCAACACTACTCATGAAATACTGAATAAGCACAGGAGACGTTAAGGAGAAGATCAACATGCACAGTGCGTTATCCATATACATGATGAGTTTAAGATTCCTTTTCATTTCAAATACCTCCCATAATGACCAAAGAATCACTAAATTCGCCACTATGGTAAGCAATTCAAAAAATAGATTTTTACAAAAATAATATTCCCTAGGGTATAAATACCCTAGGGAAGTTTCTTATGCATTTACAATTTCTTCAGCTTCTTTTACTAATTTTTCAATATATTCTTTATCATTATTTACATCTACATCACACATGTAACGATTAATAATTCTATATGGAGATTTATCGTCAAATTTAAAATTAATATTAAATCCAATCAGTATAGTATCTACTACCTTAAACATAGCTTTATATAAGTCTAGTTCTGTTTTAAAATCTTCTTCTGTATCTAGTTTTAGATTTACAGTATAATTCTTTTCACATAATTTAATCAAAATGTAATCTTCATTAGATTTATTAGTTTCATATGCTGTTCCAATATTTACCGTTAGATTGTTTCTAAATATAAAGCATTCCATATGCTTATTAACGTCTTTAAATAAATATTCTACTCTATTGAGTATTCCATCTACTAAAGTTAAGAACTTTATAGCATATTTATTTTCTTTAGGAATTGTATTGCAAGACTTACTTTTTATTATAGAGATCATATCATTTCCTCTTTCTAAAGTATTCTTTCATAAGTATTTTATAAAATAATTGAAGTATAGATGCATTGTAAGATATATCTATAAAATTTATATCTGATGCATTGGGAATTACGTCAGAATAATAGATATAGGCATTTGTATTTAGAACTTTATACATAGATCTTGAATTAAATTCTCTATAATAATCTATATCCATAGATCTTGTTACATATTCATTATACATATCTCGGATAATATTGATACAATCTACTAATTGTCTATTTTGTATCATATATGCAATAGATAGTAATAGATCCATAAAATATCCTTTATGGATAGAAGATACTCTATTGGAATCTACATTCTTTAATCTAAAAGATTCTACAGATCCATTATTAAAATATAGAAAATCCATATCTGGTAATCTATAGAATGAAGTATATGAATTCTTTTGTCTGAATTCTATATAATCTGAAAATTTAGTATACTTTATAATTGGTTTATATCCAAATGGTTGTATTGTAGTAATAGAGTCATTGTCTATATATAAAACATTCATATCATCTAAATTATTAGATTGAAAGAATAATCTTCTTGCTTCAGTAATTCCCGATTTTATAGCTTTTACTATATCAGGATTCTTTCTTATCATCTTACCAATATAGACTTCTCTATTCATCTTTTCAGAATTTTTTAGTTTATTATACAGATCATCAGAGAGTATATTCATCTGTTTCAATACGCTAATATTTGCTTGTTTTAGATCATACTCTCTGATATCCATATTTATTAACCATTCATATGGTGCTACATATCTAAAATTACCATATAAATTTGATATTTCCATTGTTATCTAATCCAGTCATTTCGGCAACTCTTTTTACATCTTCCAAATATACACTATATCCTTCCCAAGATGCAAAATCAGAGATACCGAATCTATCTATATCATCAATATCATTTATAATGAATGCATTTAATCCATATCTTTGTTGAATTAATTTTAATAGAGAATCTACTATTGGAGTTACATTAGGATTTAGATAATTTGTTATCAATATAGTATTATCTGTCTCTTGGATTCTATATAATAGTTTCATAAAATCTATAAATGATTCAGAAAATAATAATTGATTAGCATACGCTTTATCAAATAATAGAGTATCAGAATCTCCAAATTGAGATTCTTTTAATAGACTAATAACTTGTGGAGATGGGATTAATCCATTCAATGGATATCCATAATCTAAGATAGAAAAGAATCTAAATACTGGATTATGATTAATTTCACATTGTACTCTAATATATTCTACTAAGTCTCTACTATTAGCATCAATGATTTCCAACTTCATGCTATTATCTCCTTTTGATAGATTAAAAAAGACTATAGGAATTAATCCTATAGTCTTTCATAATAATAGTATGTAAATAAATTTAGGTTTGTAATATTTTAGTAAGCCTTACTGCAACAACAGACTTATCTTCTTCTGGAAATGAAAGAATAAGAATATAACCAAGATTATTTAATCTCAGCATAAGATCTGTAATGGATTCTGTAGGCAATTCATAATAATAATACATATGGTTGTGACTCTTTACAGCCACCATTTTATCATAAATATCCTTCAGTTTAGACTTGTCTGAATCAGAAAAGTCTTTAATAGTACCTGCAAATGAAATCTGAATTGCACTAGTTTCCATATCAGTATTAGTCTCCAAAGTCTGTATTACTCATTACATATTCACAGCCATTGTAGTAGTTATCGAAACTATCACCGAAATAACCACCGTCTTTAAGAGCTGCTACATAATCATACAGATTCTCTGCCTGATCAATACCGTTCTCTTTATAGTAACCAAGATAATGACCAAAATATTTTGCATAATCTTCAAATGTATCAAAGTTCATGTAATACATATCACCATCTGGTTGTGGAGTATCATTTGGTTCTGACTGAGTAAGACCACCAAGATTATGATTAGAAGCTTGGAGTTCAGACTCAAAACCACCTGTCTCATGATGCCATTGAGAATAGATCCATTTTGGATTAATATTATAGACATCTCTTTCTTTAGCATACTCAGCAGCTTGTTTAGCTAACTCATAGAAATAAGGGATAAGTTCCATTACTTATTACACACCTTTCTTTTATTTAATAAAACCACCAAAGATATTCTTAAATTCTTCAGGGGTTAATTTCTTAAATTTGATAGGATTGTGCGGCGTACTAGCAAGAATTTCATTCTCTTCATCATCATCAATGTCAACATTATTATCAGGTTTTGGGATAGCATGAACTACACTATTATTCCAATCAGACGGTGGATAAAGAGGAGCAACCTTAGACTCAGTATTTTTAACAATATTCTCTACTTCTTCATACATATCTTTTATTTCTGGATTGTCAGTATATGTAGGCATTACAAACACATTGTGATCAATATGGCTAAATGCCGCAGCAATAAGTCTCGGATAAGATGAAAGAGTATAGTTTAAATTAAGAATAACAACACCAGTGTTATTAATAGCAGCAATCTGTTCCAATGGAATACTGAATGTACCATCCAGAATTACACAATGTGTATTAGTAATAGCCTGGTAGATATTTTTGTTTGTTAGATACGAAATATACATTTTACATTTCTCCTTCTTCGATTTCTTGTTTGTAGACTTCCTTTTTAGCATCAATTAATAAATTGTAAAATTTCTTGTATGATTCAATAGAGTCTTCAATGAGTTTATCATCTAGATTGTATTTCTTCATACTTACAATAAGAGATTCAATCATTTCTCTATTCTTCTTAATTTCATTATCAATATTCTCAATAAAGATAGATTTGTTATAAGCAAATTTAGCTCCACAAATATTGCAACCATTACTACTAAGATTATTATTTTCAGAATCTACATGGTCACATAACAACCATTTCTTAATATTTAGACAGCTGATATCTACATCAGACTTATCCTCTTCAATCTCTCTTTCAAGATTATCCAATTTAATTTTCTTAATATCAATATCAATCTTATTACGTTTTTCTTCTAAGATAACACTTTTAATATCAGGAGTATTATCTTGTTCAGTAACTAATAGATTAGGTTCTGTATTATTTTTACCAAATAATCTATCCCAAGTAAAGAAACTCATTCTTGCACCTCTTTCTAAAAATAAATGGGAATAGAGTAGATCTCTATTCCCAAATATCTTATTATTTAGATGGCTTTCCTAGTAATTTATTCTGCTGAGTTGGTTGGAATAATTGTTTATCTCCATATCTTGTCTTTGCTTGCATTACTGCATCATCAATAGCTTTTTGCCTACTTTCATTAACCTCTTTCCTAAGCTGTACAGCAGGAAATACTTTACCAGTAACTACAGATTGGCGAATAGCATTAAGAATGTTACAGCAAGCAATTACAGATTCTTTCATATTAGCAAATACTTGATCAAAGTTGCTAAGGATAATAGAACATGCTCTTGGAGATGGAATTGCATCTGGAGGAATAGAAAGAGCATACTCGTCTGTATTGATATAATTGTTTACAAACAGAAGTTCTGTAATAGCAAACACATTCTGAGGTGTAGCAACAAATCCTGGTTTAGTACTATAATCTCCATAAATTGCTGGAATAATTCCGAATGCATTTCTAAGGAAGTTAGTAAGTACTTCTAAGATATAGAACTGTGCATTAGATTCGATTTCTACATAGATTAACAAATCATGAGAAGTCTTCTTCATAGATGCAAGCAATGATACAATCTCTTCTTCTGCTTGGTGAGAACCAAGATAATTGAAATAGTTATTCTTATAATTGTTAATTAGCATTGGTGCATTTGGATCATTAGGATCTATATCCATCAATGTATACACCAATTGTGGTGGTGGAAGAAGTCCACTCATCATAATACAACCAGGAAAGTTTGGAGTATCTTCCACATCCACAATTGCTACAACATTCATTCCTTTTGCTAGTGCATTAGGAATCATACCTGGATCATTGGTACAATACATATAGCTTTTTAGATAATTAGTCTGAGCCATTTGGTATTCCTCCAATTACAGTTCATCTGCAACTGTTCTGGTATCTTCAGTATTATCAACAAACTTAGAATCAATGAATTCTTTTACAAGATTACGTGCTTTTGGAACAGTAATGATTTCACGAAGTTCATCACCAGAATATTCATCTAAGAGACAAGCTACAAGATACGCACTGAGTTTGCTCTTTACTTCTTCATCAGGAGTATTTCCCTTATCAAATTCTTCTGCATGAGTTTCAAAGAATGTATTCAATGCTTCTTTATCTTCAATCAATTCCTGTGCCTCTTTCTTCTTAGTTTCAATCAACTCAGATTCAAGTTCTTCATCATTGATTGGGTACAGTAATACTTCAAGAATAGGACTGCTATAGTCCTCAACATTTACTTTCAAACAATCCCTATTAAGATGGTCAGTAACCCTCTCAATATTTACTTCAATTCCTTTTCCATCATCTTTCATCATGTCTTGAACGTCATCATGAATAAAATCTTTAATCTGATCTGCTAAATCATGAATGAACTGATCTGGGTTTTCCTCATTCATGATATAATTGTTAAACCTGTCAAGAATCATACTCTTAATAATAGGGGTTGTTTCTTTTTGACGAAGAGTATCAACAAGAGGGACACCTGCAAATCCCATTACTGCACCAGTTCCTCTTTCTTTCATTTCTTTAGCATCAATTTCTTCCTGAGTCATAGGTTTCATTGGAAACAAACCATCAGATGGAAGAGGTTTGCTATCTTCTTCCTTTGATTCTTCCTTTTTCTCTTCCTTTGCAGGTTCCTTCTCTTTAGACTCTTTTGATGCTGGTTTTGGATCAAGATTGGAAAGTTTGCTCTTCTCAAATTCAGAAGTTGTAATATATTTTACCTGCATCTTCTTTGCAAGAAGTTTGCTAATCTCCTCGCCATGAATTTTCTCAATATGTTTGAGGAACTTGATAATCTCATTCTTTACTTCTTTTGGATACATAAAGAACTGCTCACCATTTTTCCAATACATCTGGCCATCTTCAATATGGCCAGTAGTATCAGGATGTTTGTCTTCTTTATTATCTGTTTTAATGATAGTAGCAACATCCATCAATGGAACATTGCTTCTTGGTAACTGAAAATCAGATACCGCTTGCATGTTGTCTTCATTATAGAACTTATGAAGAACTTTGTTACCCTGAGTAATATAAACCTTAAGATTCGTGTCTCCTGCCAACATTGTATGTCTTCCTTTCGATGTAGCTATTTGAATATATTTGTCTTGATTTGTATCTGCTAAATATCTAGCAGAATATCTTGCACCACATTTAGTACAAATTATCTCATTACAACCTGTCTCATAATCATAATCTATAAATCCTCCACATTCAATTCCAGTAAGAGGATCTATCTTCTTACATCTAGTTTTGGACCAGTCTATCTTATAGATATATGGAAAGTCTAATAGGACTGGTCCAAACTTTAATCTAACACCATAATTCTTAAAGAAGTAACTACCAACATCTTCCATTATAAAACCTTGCTTAAGCATCTCAATGATCATACCAATACAATCATTACCATACTTAAATGCAAAGTCTTCACTTGTCATAGGTTCTACTCGTTCTTGCATGGATAACATTCCATCTGGGGTTACATGAATTATTCTAACACAGAATGGTTTTAGAAGTTCTTGTAACTTAAATTCAGCAATATTATCACTTCTTCCAATACTATCAGAACCTAGTTTCAAGATAATATATGGATCATAAATACAATAGAAAGCTCGTCTATTAGTTCCACTTGCTAATGGTTTAAATCCATAAATTCCCATTAGTTCATTCACTAATCTAAACTTCTCTTGTACTTTATTCGTATATCTAGCAGATGTGGTATAATACTTTAAAGTCTGTAATGCTTGATATGGAATATAATACTGTATAGGAGGTCTATCAAGAGATCTCATATACTTATTAAATTCTTCTGGATTATATCTAATAGAGTTGGTTATATCCAATCCATTAGACTTTGCAAATCCTAGAAGATTAAACTTAGATTTGATTAGTTTGTTTCGTTCTTTTACATTCAAGATTCATCATCTCACTTATAAACAGGACGAAGCATAGGTTGTTTCTTTCCATACATCCTCTGAGTATAATCAATTGCTTTCTTCACTTTAGATTGTACATCATCACTAGAACCCAAGTCTACATAATTATTTGGTAATCCAAATCTAGGATCTACTGTACCATATTGTGTTCTATCATTTGGATTTGGGAAAGATGCTCTATTGGAAGTTTCATACCAAGATCTTTTATAGAAATCGCTTGGTTGCCATCTTGTTCTTCCATGAACCATATATGCATTTTGCATTCTTTCTTGATTCTGTCTCTCAATATTATCTTCAGAGATTCTAGTCATCAAGAATCCTAAATTATCCATAAATTCTTTAGCAGACATATCGCGATGGACAGTACCTTCATCGAATTTTCTCAGAGCTTTCTGTGCACAATCGTTCCAATATCTTACTAATCGTTTATTATCTATTGGACGCAACTGACTAAGATATAGCATTCGCTCCCTATTCATCCTAGTAACATAGTTTTGTCTGTTAATTCTATTTGCTTCATCCTGATTAGGTCTATTAAGACCTCTAGGATCTTCAGTTCCATACCACCAGTTATTAAACTGGCGATCTGTCATCTGGTTTCTAAGTACATATCTCCAGAATTGTTTATTTACTTGATAATCATAATCCTTCATTTTCATCTGATGCATTCTAGATTGCACTGGATCATAAGGATTATATTCTTCGTCTTTAGGATTAGGAATGGGTTTAAACCTACTCTGTTCCATCTTATCTTTTGCTAATGACTCATTAGAGAAGAAGATATCTTCAGCACGGAGTTCCTTTGCACCCTTAATTATAAGCATGAAAGCTCTGTCTTTAAATAATCTCCATTCATCAGCAGTTAGATCTCTACCTCTATCATAATCATACTCATATTTACCAGTAGTCTTATTAAAGACTTTCTCTGCTGGGTCGAGTAATTCGGAAGTAACTTCATCTCTCTTAGTTTCTTCATTATACATTGTGAGAGGAAGTTTAATATGACGATAATCTGCTTCATAATCTAAACGTGGGTTCTTCTGCTTATTTACTCTTAGTTCAAAGATATAATTGTTGATAAACATACGGAAATAGTTATAGTCTTCTCGACTCATATTCTTAAATCTATCTCCGTGTTCAAATTCAGTTAGTACTTCAGCAAGTGCTTTATCAAAATCTTTTACAACTACAATTAGTTTCCTCATATAATCTCTGTCTTCATTAGACCAGATCATAGGAGTATCTTTAAGTACTCTTACCTGATTATAATCAGGATCTAATTCTTCTTTTGTAAATGGTTTATTTGGTCCGTGTTTAAATCTTTTAGCTTTTTTAATCTCAAATCTATCATCATCTAAGAATTCATTATCAAAAATAGTTTGCTTTCTATTAGGAATTGTATATACTACAGTTCTAGATGGTTTTTCATCTTCATCACCATAACCAATTCCTAATACTACAAGATTCTTTCCTCTGACTCTGTCTAGATAATCATAATATTTCTTTGGTTTAGATTCTGTTTTAAGTTTCTCAAATTTCTTATTAAGTTTCTCTTCTTCTTCATCAGTTGCGATATGAACACCACGAACACAATAACGCGGATCATCATTCTCATCTGGAAGCATAAAGTTATCTTGTCCATAACCACTATAACCAAATCCATACCACGTTCCACCAATATTGGAGATTGGATTTAATGGTCTTGGATACGTATTAAATCCCGGTTGATAAATATTTGGATTAAGTTGCATACCGCCAACTTGTGGTTGTGGATAATGTAACTGGTTATACATAGGATTCACAGGTGGATTATAAGGAGATGGATTCATAAACTGTTTTGGAATCTGATCACCAGATACAACATTTGGAATGAATCCTGGTTTATTCTGTCTATTAATTTCATCCATCTGGTACTGTGGAATTTGACTAGCTGGTGTAAATACTGGACCTCCAGTAGGTGGTGGAGGTGGTGGACTAATCACAGGTTGTCCATAAGCTGGAGCATTCATAAATGCAGGATTAATATTTGGATTTGTTTGTACTGCATTTGGATTCATATACGGATTATTATATCCATAAGGATTTCCAATCTGTACATGTGGATGCATCTGTTGCGGTTGCATCATTCTCACAGCTTCTGGATCTGAAAAGTCAACCACTCTAGATGGCTCTATCATAGTTGGATTATCCTTTCTTGCTTGCTCATAGATTTGATCTGCTCTTAATCTATTTAAAGCTTGTTGTTTATCATAAATAGGATATACATCGTTAAAGCAACTAAATCTCATTTACCTCATACCTTTCATTAGAATGGCATTTGGTTTTTATACGATGGAATGTAAGATGATTGATAATAATATGGATTATATGAGTATGGATCTCCATACGTCCCATAATAATATCCATTACCAAACCAAGATGTAGGACGCATAGAATTCTCCATCATATAATTACCATTAATATCTCTATTTGGATGCCATTTAGAAATAGCATTAGTATCAATCTGAATATAATCAGGAAACTTAGTGGGATCAAATCTATAGCAATCTTCGTCTTTATAAATCATTTCATCAGGATTAATATTCATTGGTTCTGACTTTTTAGGTTCTTCAAATGAATATAAGCTTTTTAATTTAAGCTTATACGGTTGAATCTCAATTTTATTATTGCTAATTTCGTTATTATTAATACTTTTTACAGCATTTGGTATAAGTTCACCTTTATCAAGCTTCTCGTGATATTTTACATGAAATACGTTAGTAATCTTAGCATTATACTTCACATTAGTATCTAATTGCATAATTCCATCTTTATCAACATAAAGAGGTTGATAAGGATACATTTTAACAAGATTTTCTAACCCATATTGTTTAATCATATTATCGACCCAGTCTTCTAGATCATAAGATGATGGATCTAAAGATATATAATATACGTTATTCTTATCTACGTAAGATGATAATCGTTCTTTAGGTTGTACATACACTAAAAACAGCTCCTTTCTTCATATGATAGACACACAAATAGTATGAAGGGTTTCCCCTTCATACTAATAGTATGTAATCTAAATCAAATTTATATGTTAAGATAAATGCTGTTTTCATATAATTATCAATCCCTTTTCTATATATTGTGTAATTATATGTTTTACAAAGTATAGAAATCAATTTAATTGTGGAAAGATAGATACTGAATTGTCTAATTGAAGAGATCCTTGTTCATCTTCTACAAATTTGATTGGGAACATAGAGTGTTCTATATAATCTGCAATTTCGGGTCTTCTTGCATATTTTTGAATTTCTTTAAAATAATAGAATAATTTTGTACGAGTAATATTATCAATAATATCATTAAAGATAACGTTTGTATATGCAAATTCATATCCACCAATATCATTAATCAATGATTGAAGATATTCATCAGTATAAATAGCTGAATTATTGGTTACAAATGTTTGCAAATATTGTTTATATTGTTTAACCTTTCCTCTTGATGTGAGAGAATGAGCTTTGATATGAAATACTCTAAGAGGAATTCTATTAATGAATACTTTGTATACAATTAGTTTAGCAAGAGCATCTACATCTCTTCCATACTGGTTATATTTAGATAATAAATCAGAAGAGATATTTCTAGGATCTTCTTTATTTCCAATTCTTTTCTCAACTTTAATAACATTTTTCATTAGAATTTGAATGCTTGTTAAAGAATCTGAGAAAATATTGATTGCTCTTGGAGTATTTCCATAAGTATTCATAATATAGATACACCAATCTACAGCCATATCAATAGCAGTCATTTCTCCATAATTAACAGATTCCCCAATAAGAATTTTAGGTTTTACATATCCTACAATATTGCAATTTATTGTAGGAACAAATCCAGAACAAATAATTTTAGTAGTTTTCTTCTTAGCATAAATAATGTCTTTAGACGAAGTATCTGTATAAATATTGATAGCATTACGGTATAAATTCGTCATTCTCATAGATCCTTTCTAATTTAGTTGTAACGTTCTTCATAAGTTCATCTGTAGAATCTGTATTATGGTTTTGAATCTCATTGTAAGCCTCCATAGAAATATCTGGAAGTTTTAAAAAGAATTCTCTACAATCTTTATATAATTCTTCTTTAGTCTTTTTAGTACGTTCACAAATCTCATTTACATACTTTTGGTCTTCATCGTGATAATGATTTAAAAACATCTTTCTTTCTTCATAATGAACGTTCATAGGTTGTTTAATATCAAACATTTGTAATACATAATTCTTTATCAATCTTTTATTCATAGTTTCCATATAGACTATCCTCCATATAAATTCTATATCATTATTATAGTATATCAATGAAATAAAATTTCCCATGCGTGATATCACGCATGGGAATGTTAATTTAATAATTATTCTTTAAATTTTCTTTTACTGGTAAATACCTTATTAGCTCCTTTTAATACTTCTAGATATACAGGAGCAGTAACGTCCATCTGATTAAGAGAAGTTAGTGTAGTAACCATATCTACCTTATTCTCATCAAATGTAACGAATACTATAAATCTATCATCTACTGGAATAGGAAGTGTATACTTGGTAGCATATCCAGGGAAGAAATAAAGGAAGATAGTCTTATAAAGTATAGCATAGGTTCTTATCATTGTCTCATTCTTTAAACCAGGATAGTATTCCTTTATGTTTAAAGACACATGATGAAATCTATCTATCTTATCAAAGTCTATAACTTCATTTTCTTTAGATTTAGAATTAAAATTATTTATAGCTTTAATAAGACCTAAGTATTCTTCCTTATCTAGTTTATAGTACTTATTAAATTCTTTAAAAGATTTATCCATCTTTTTTACAGTATATTCTATTGTACCTTGTTGACCAAGTGTAAATAAGTCTATAAGATTTTTAATACAAAAATCAAATGATTCATTTAATGGACGTATTCCTTTAAAATACATTTATAGAATCCCCCTATTATATTTCTTGAACTTCTTTGATATCGAATTCAATATCAGGTTCATCATTATTAAGAGTATTAACGTTAATAAATTCTGGAACAGTTTGAGTTTCAACAAAGTAATCATTAGCAAGTTTTGGATTCTTATAGATAGACTGATATAGAGAATCATAACTATTAAGTTTAACGAACTTAATGTATACTATATTTTCTCTATAAAGATTTGTTATATAAGTAATTAGGTTAGGCATATGAAGATCAGTTATATTATTCATATCTTCTATGTAATCTTTAATAGAAGCCTTAATCTGTGGAAGCATATTCTGATCTTCTTTAGTAACAAATCTAATCTCAAATTTAAGTGTAAGATTAATCTTATCTATATTGGTTCTATTCTCAATATTATATGTAAGAGCAGGACCATAAGTATTGAATAGCTTGTAATCAATACCAAAAGAATCCTCTAATAGTACTAATGCTTCTTGTATGAATCTTCTTCTATAATCTACCATCTTAAAGAAGTTTATAATTCTATCTTCATCTCTAAGATATGTATAACGTACTACAGGAATCTTATAAGTAGTATACTGGAAGAATCCAGTTTCGTCTTTCTTCATATCTATAAATGAATTCATAAGATCAGTATAGTCATAGAATATATCCAAACCATTTTTAGGAGCATATATATTAGTTAGAGTATATCCACCCATATTTGGGAATAGATCATCTGAGTTATCAGTCATCATATCCCCATACATTCTACCATATTCTGCATCCATTTCTGCAAATATGAAAAACTTAACCGGCATAGTCTTACCGAGATAACCAGCAGATTCTGTGGAGGTTCCTATAGCTTTAAGACCTTTTGTAAAATGCATATAAGTCTTATTAGGAGATATAGAGTTATCTGTAGTCATGGAGAAATCAAAGTCATATTCACCATTCTTATATTGCTGTATCTTGCCAGCAACGTATCTATATGGAATATACTTTGTATCATCTTTAGGATCTGGAGAATATAAAACCATAAATACTGATACTTTACAAGTTTCTATATTACCATCAAGATCATAAGAAATAAGATCATAATCTGTATTAATATTCTGAGTTAGCTTTAAAGATACATGAACTTCATTCTTCTTTGTATAGTAATAACGATAAGCTTTAAATTTAAGAGCTATAAATTGTAATTCTGATGTATCGTTTATAAACTCAAAAAGTAGTTCTCTTTGATAATTGATGAATACGTTATAATACGATACATAAAATGGAGATTTCTTTATCATTATAAGATACGGACACATGTAAAGAAATCCCTCAGAATCGTACTTATCTATATCAGTAGATGATATAGAATATAACCCAGTTGCTGTAGAATCTGTAAGCTCTTGATAATATATAGAACCTGGATATATAATAAAACAATCTCTAGTAATTGTATTGAATATATTTCTATCAAATGTAGCATTGATAGTATTGGTAGGAATTATATTACCATTTTCTCTCATAAGAAGATAGCAATAATAGAGTCTCTCAGTCTGGTTATGAACCTTTCTAAGCATTCTAAGATGGCAATCTTCTGTTTGGATTATATTAAAGAAATTTGATAGATCTGTATATGTAGATATAGATCCTCTAGCTGTATATTCTTTTGGAATATACTGCTGTAGTTTCTCTACAGAAAATTTATCGCTTCCATATTGAGAATCAGACTCAGACATGAGTACGTAGTATAGACCATTATAAGAGAATCTATTAGAAGTCATTGTACCCATCATCTGATAATCTTTAAGAGTATAATTGCACTTAGCACCCAAAGTTGTAAATACATGTATGACTACTTTAGCATTAGAACGTGGTTGATATGAATTTCTATTAAATACCAATCTAATGGTAGATTCATCAAGATACATGTAGTTTATATACTCTTGAGTAGAATCATAATCATAAAGACCATCATAAACAGGCTCTAGATAATGATATTGATCTACACCATCTACAGTTTCAGTTACTTCTACATAGAAATATGCTAACTGATCATCAAACTCAAATGAAAGAACCTTAGTCTCTAATGGATTAGATACTGTAATATTCTTATAAATCTGAGTATGAGTCATCTGTCTAAGAGTTGTCTGTAATGAGATAAGTCTATCGCCATCTACATTTACAGTACCCATAGCAGGAAGATACGGTGTATAAATCGAACTAAGTGGATTCTTACCATCTAAATCATATACAGCCGTATATGCATATTTACCATTAGGAAGTTGGAATCTCCTAATGATTATATCATAATCAAGATGATATGGATAAAACTTGCGATTACCAATGTTAAAGTCATAATCTTTATCTATAGTAATCTTATTATTAGTCATATTAGCAACAAGAAGAGATTCAGGAAATGCTAGCATTACATCCATTTCTGCCGGATTTGCTGTTATCTTGTTTATACCAAGAGATAAAGCATGTGCTATAACATTTCTCTCGAATTTAGCTCTTGTTGGTATAGCTTCTGTAGAATATTCAGAAGCCATAATTGCTGTATTCTCTATAAGATTAGAGAATACAGAAGTTAGATAACCATATATACCAAGATAAAGTGTTTCTTCTGGTATATCAATATATTTCTCTTTAAGTTTATTAACGAATTGAGTAGCAAGATATACATCTGTACTCATAATATCTGTTGTTTCAGATGCCATAATTCACACTCCAATCAAACTTACTACTCAATATCAATTACCCCATAATAAATAACTATGAGTATAGTCACCTGAAGATTGTTCTGCTAATTTAATATATGGATATTCTACTGATTCTCCAGATACCATTCCTATATCAGAATCGTATATATCTGCGGTTCTAGCATCTGAAGCATAGTCCCCACCTATCCAGTGTTCTATTAATTCGTTAAACTCTATAAGAGTCATTGGATTCATATCTTCAAACCAACCAGATAGTTTAAATCCTACTGTAACCTTTAATGGCCCTCTATCTTGTATTTCTGAGAATGAAGAACGAGTTATAGACTTTGGAAATATACCAGTAAATTTGCCCCACCATAATAATGTTTCACCATCTGAATCTACTAAGAATTTATATAAAGACATATGATCATATAAAATCTTATTAGTTATAAAATGGAAAAATCTATCATCTTTAGGATTAACACCAGGGCCAAGTATACCTAGCCATTTCATCTGCCTATATATATCATAGGCCTTAAATAAATTATAAATCTCTAGATGTCTTGTATCCTCAAATTCTATAGAGAAGTCTATATTCTCATCAGAACCCATTGATGATTTAGGATATAAAATTCTAGTACCAAACATATTTACAGAAGTTTCTAATTCATCAACATTGATATCTGGTACATCAACGTTAGAAGTTTTTCTATTAGAAAGAATTCTCATAAATGGGCATCCTCCATCATTAGAAGATGCACCACTAGAGTAGCAAAGATTAGAGAATACTGAATTTTTATATCCACAATACATTAAGTAGTTAAAATACTGTATTTGTTTAGCATCATCTGTAAGTGTAAGATCATTACCTACTAATGGTAAATCTGTCTTAGTGATAAAAATATATTCTCTAGCACCATCTACATAATTGAATGGATCATTTCTAGGGAATCTATAAAACTTTCTATTATAAGTCATATCACTAGGTTCAAATACACCATTAGCTCTAAAAGTCTTTCTAAGAAGACTATTTGATTCGTATAAATCTTGATTTAATTTATCGAATTCTTCTTGACGTTCAGCAGCATTGGTTATAATACCATAATTAGGAGATTGGAAGTATTGATCATACTTACTAGTAGATCCACTACCTTCTGTTGCCATATTTTCTTAAATCTCCTTTCATTATATATTCAATTACCAAAATGTTTTAAGGCTATAATTCCAAGGACTTGGGCCTAATAAGGCAAAAATCCGACATAAAGATAATGTCTTAATCATTTATTTCAGGAGGTATCCAATAAGATGAGAACTAATCTAAACGAAGAAGGAATACTTGCGGGGATAATCAAATTCATGAGCGAAAAAGGATTTGATTCTGCAAGTAGTTTCCTGTCAGACATCAGCAACAAGATTTCTGGTGGTAATCTAAATGGTAGTATTATCAACGGTAATATTGCTAAATCTGCTGCAGGTTTAACAGCTACTTTTCCTGTAATTGTTACAGAGGCTACATCACTTGAAAATGCTACAATGATAGCTAAAGCAGTAGAAAGAAATGCAGTATCAATGCTACAGATGCTCTTTGCTGCTAATCAGATTACATCTGTTACTAATGCTAAAGCATACCTAAACAAGTTTCATAATAATATCAGTAATGATCTTGATCTTAGTGATATGGGTGTAGATGATATCATAGAATACTCTAATAAGATTAGTGAGTCAACAGATGATGATCTTGTTTATTTTGCATCTGTAAATAAAGCTATCAAAGCAGTCTGTGAAGATCTTAAGAACAACAAAGAATATGGTACAGTTCTAGAAGAGAATCTAAATGATGTTTCTCTTAATGATTATAGAATCAAAACTGTGTTCAATGAGATGCAAGTATCTCAGAGTAGATCAAGACAAACACGTACAACATATGGTGGTGGATTATTCGGCAATATTCCAACAAATAGAGAAACAATAGAGACAAACTCAGATGATCCAGGAATGGCTGATCTTAATAAAGCTTACGACACTCTATCTAAAGGTGTTATAAAGACAGATGTACAAAAAGCAAATGAAGCTGTTCCATCTCTAATGATTGTAAACTTTGTTTCTCTAATTGATAATCAGAAAGTAGTTTCTACAGCAGTTATTGGTGTTAAGGCTAGAATTCATTATGTACCATCTCAGGAAATGGTAGATAGAATCATTCTTAAGAATGCTGATCGTAGAGGTCTATTTAATTTCATCAGAGCTACAACAGGTGAGATTAAATTCTTTAAGGATTTCTTATTTGCAGTAGATCGCGCAAAGATAGATGCTATTGCTAAATCTGGCAAAGGTTCTAACTCTAAGATTTGGAAGATTCTTGAACTTAGAGCAGATAGAGCAAAACTCAATAAATCAGCTGGTAGAAATGGAGTAAACTGCGCTGCTATAACAACTATTGTTATCTCTAAAGCAGAAGCAGATCTTATAAAGAAAGCTCATAGGATAGACATAACAAAACCTGGTACTCTTCTTGCTATTATGAGAGGTTACAATCTTATGTGTGCTGTAATAGTAGATGATGTAGCAGAAAGAGTAGATATGCTATATGATGATGGCAGTAAGAAGTTTGATACAATCTCCTTTACTTCTCTTGAAAGAGATAATGGCGATGCTCAGCTTAAGAAGGTCATCAACATAATGGCTACGAAAGGACGGTAATTTAGAATGCAGTTTACTTCTTTTTCTAATCCTAAAGATTATATTATTGAATCATTAAATACTGCAAATAGTACACATGAAGGTGCTAAGAATTCACAAAGTACAGCATCTAATGATGTAGATAACGATAATGACCCAGTTAACGTAAATGACGGCCATGATGAAATTCTTAATGATAAGAAATCTGCTGGTTCTGTAATTATTAATCAGTATGACCCAAGCAATAAGAAATCTGAAAACGAGTCTGCATTCTCAAATGAAATATTCAAAAAAGCAGTTTGTGAATACATGGATTATACAGATTACAATACCAATAGAGTTCTTGCTTCTCTAAATGAATCAGAACAGAATAGTCTTCTTCTCAATCTCACTAATAAACTTTATAGAATGATCATCAATAAAGTAGATGATATTGATTATGGTGAGATTCCTAATACTCGTGGCGATATCACAAAGCTCAAGAGATACGATGAACTTAGAAAATGCATTAAAGTTCTTGAAGGAATCTTTGAACAATATAGAGAAGATACTGAACCAGTTAAAGTAATAGAGAATGCTGCTGATAACATAGAAAACATGAGAGACCTATTCATGGCTGGTTTCATGGCTAAAGTAGAATTTGCAGAAACAACTTATAATACAATGACTCTCTCTGTTATTAACTCGGTATCTTTTATGATAGCAGTTTGTATTGAGTATGTAAAATCTCCTAAAGAAGAAGGCCTTGTTACAGTACTTAATAGAACTGGTATTGCTAAAGTTAAAGATAGTCTTGTATATGAGAATCTTAAGAAGTTTAATGAATCTTGCAGAAAGGGTGACGTAGAGAATGCTCTTCGTCCACTTATAAAGAATAAAGCTAGAGGATTTATAGCAACTGCTGCTATGGGCGTTAAAGCTGTTCTTGTTCTTGGTGGTGTAATGCTTGCACTTATTCCAATGATTAAGGATCTAGTTTATTTCTTCTTTGCAGCTAGAGCAAGAGTTTCTACATATTTTGATATGCAAGCTAAACTTCTTGAAATGAATGCTAATGAACTAAGAGACAATCCTTCTATTAAAACGGAAGATGATAAACAGAGAGTTATCCGTAAACAACTTGCTATTGCTAGAACTTTCCATAGTATTGCTAATGCTGTAGCAGTAGATACTAAGAGTTCAGAAGTAAAAGCAGATAAAGAAATCAAAGAGGATAATAGAAAGTATAAAGTAGATGAAGTAGATCCAACTAGCGATACTGCCGCAGATGGACCATTATTCTAAGGAGGAATATTAGAATGATACAAATTCATGGCAAACCTGAAAGTATTGCTAGTATTATAAAAAGAAAACTAGCTGAAGAAGAACAGATAGATCTTTATCCCAAAACAGAACTCTCTGAATCTGCAAAAATAAATAATGCTTATGCAGAAGCAATGGAGAAAAGATATTCTTATAAGAAAGATAGAGATAAATATCTTAAGTTCTGTGAAGATGTAAAAACTAATCTTCTTGTTAATGGTATCTACTACTCTATTCTAGAACCTGTTCTTAATGAAGATTATGCTACTACTAGAGAGAAAGAAATAGGGTATAATACAATAGAGAAGTTTGTTAATGAAGAAGGTACTATTAACCTTCTTGATAGATTCTCTGAAACTTCTATTTATCTAGCAGAAATAGCGGATAATGTAGAAACGTATTATAAGATTATTACAGAGGGTGCTATGGATAAACTAAAAGAAGGTTTATCCGAAAAAGATGCTTATGATATTGAAGACAAGGATATCAGTAAGTTTATCATAGATAGTAAGAAAGTAATTCCAATGGATATCTCTCGTATTATTAGAAAAAGAGTAGATGATGCTGTAGAAGACTTTATAGACGATAAGAGAAAAGATAAGTTTGCTCTTATGCAAGTCTATAATAAAGCTAAAGGCAAAATCCAGGATTATGATAATGCAGAACAGAATCTAACAGATCCTCAAACAGATGCTGGTACTGATGGTATGGATGCTGATGTATCTAATGATGCAAATCTAAATGCAAAAACAGATAATCAACAAAATCAAGATGCAGCCCAGTATGCTCAGGATCAGATAGATAATTCTAATTATCAGGAAGCAGCTAAATTAGAAGCAGTAAGACAGTATAATAAAGCTCAGAATGAAGTTCTTTCTCGTTCTTATAGTGTATTTGATGCAATGGCTAGAGCTATGACAGAATCTGTTCATAAGGTTAATATACTCAAAGAAGCTTATACAGGTTCTAATGGTAAGATAGATTTCAAGAAACTTATAGATGATACAAAGGTAGCATATAGTTTCATGGAATGTGCAAATACACTAAGAATGGTTAATATAGATGAATCCTACATAAAAAATATGATTGGTGAATTCAAATCCTAATCCTTGAATAAATGATTATAAGACAAAAAAGAGGGTACCGGAATATTCCGGTACCCTGATCTTTTTGTGCTTCTTTGTGTAATTCAGTATTACGCAAAGAGAGCACTGAGGCAGGAGACAAGCTCTTCCGCATCTTCTTCGTCGATATCATCACTGCTACCACTGCGACTAGTGATAACTTTGTAGCCTACACCTGCAGCCACACCAACACCAGTAGCAATGAGAATCTTATTCCCCCATTTCTTCCAGAACTTCTTGAAGGAACCAGCATTCTTTCCTTCTTCAAAGTCGTTGGAAAGTTCTTTGAATTCTTCATCGCTGATGCTGTTGACATACTCGGAGATTGCTTCGACGAAACGCTTCTTATCATTGCTCATTTTCATTTCCTCCTGTTTCTGCTCGCCAAGCTGACGAGCCAAGTTGTTAACATCTGACTGGCTCTTAAGATTTTTCACTTCAGTTCCAGGGCCAACAGTAAATGCTGCTGCATTCTGCTGTACAATCTTCTGCTGATCTTCTGCAGTAACTTCGTGAATTTCAGTAGTTGCAATAGGAACAGCACCACGCTGTTCCTCAGCAGTCTTAATCGGTTCACTTTCTACAAGTTTTGCAGGATCAGGAGCAAATACAGGATGTTCTTTTGCAATTGCATTCTGCCCTTCATTAGAAAGTGCTTCTTCAGAAGGTACTGTCTGCTGAACCTGTTCTTTGACAGGTTCAGGATTTGCCTGTTGTGACTGTTCAGCCACATTCTGTACTGGAGGTACAGAAGGAGCAACATTCTGAACCATCTGTGGATTCGGAATAGGCTGTGGCTGAGACATCGACATTGCTGGATTGGTCATCATAGGAATCTGTACATTCTGAAGTGCTGGATTCATGATAACCGGTCTTGCTGCTACCGGAGGAACTACATTAATAGTAGCTCCAGCGGGAGCCTGTACTGACTGTACAGGGATAGACTGTGACTGCTGTACAGAAGTAGGTTCTGGATTAACCTGCTTCTGTACAATTGACGGAGTTACAGGAGGTACAGGAATATTTTCTGCAACATTTTGTACTTGTGGCGCCTGCTGTGGAATAGGATTAATTGGTGGAACTGGCATCTGCACAATCTGAGGGGACTGTACAGATGTAGCTCCTTGCATTGCTCCATTCAACTGCTGCTGAAGGAGAGTCATCGGATCTGCCATTGAATATCCTCCTCTCTGATATTCAAACAACTCTAAGTCCTGAATACTAGGACCAGTATTGACGTGTCCCATATACATCCTCCTTTCTTTTATATGGAAAAACGTTTACTGCACTCCTATGAATAAAGGATTCTTAATCCTTTATTCACTATTATAGTATGTAAATGAAAAAAATATTAAAAAGGCAAAAAATGGGGCTTTTGCCCCAAACATCATTTGAACCACACAGAAGCCTTCTCGGCTTCTTTCTGAAGTTTCCAATCATACAACTCTCTCCAAGTGTAGTCGATCAAAGATACATTATCATCTTGGGAAAGCTCACCGTCTCCTCCATCCTGGTAGTTCTGGAAGGTATGCACTGGTCCTCCGAGCACATAGTTCGTACCATCTACATTCACTGTTGTAGAACCGTTGAATGAGAAAGCAGACATAATGCTCATTGCAATTCCGATGATGATATCCATGATGAATTCCTCCTTTACGATTACCACGGATTATCACTTCTTCACTGCTATATTATATAAATGAAATTTAGTACTTTTACACATTTGGTATCTCAGAAAATACACTATTTGCTAATTTCCAAAATATGATTTATTTACATACTATAGTAGTGAGGAGGTGATAAAAATGGTTAATTATTCAGAACAGTGTAATCATTGTATTTGTAGATTATGTGAGGACTACGGATGCGCTGAATGTGCAATGTGTAAGGGGATGATGAAAACAGATAGGTGCCAATATTCTATTATCACAAAGAAAACAACTAAAAAGAAGAGGAGAAGTAATTATGAAAAATTCAAAAATGAATTTGAACAAAATGAAGACTCGTTGTCCGATAAACAATTTAATCGTTTGCAGAAAGCAAGATTGCACGAGGTGCGTCTTGCACAGTGGAAACGGGAAAGAAGAAAAAGAAACCAAAAGTGATGATGATAGTAGTATTCCAATCCCTACTATTCATCCATATATGGTGAGATGAGTAATTATTTACTCGTAAAACTCACATTCTAGACTAGAAATATAATTTAGAAAGGAAGACCAAAAATGAAATATCAGCCTACACTGGGAAGCGAAATTATAGCTTCCTTTAAGATGCAAGGTTGTTACACAAAGACAGACCTATTTCGCAAAATGCAAGACGAAGTAGCTATGTATATCGCTAAAGATGATGATGGGCTTAAAAGGATTAATAGGTTCGATAGGTTCTATCTTAAGATTCTTGGAGATGTCCCAGAATCATTCCTTAATAAAGAAGAAAGAGGATGTAAAGGTTGCGCCTATAATGAAAGTAATAGGCAATTTGATGATTACAATGAACTTCGTGACGAAAAAACAGAAGTATTGGTTCTTTCATCAACTTATAAAGATTTTGAAATCTTTGATATAGTGTGTGCGTATTTCACAGATAAACCAGAAAAAGATTCTGATAATGTAATTGTTATGGGATCTAAAGACGGTGCAGTATCGCATCATTTTAGAAACACAATGAAGAAATTATTTCATCTTAAAGATGAAAAATAAAATGACGGAGGTAGAGACAATGTCTCTACCTCTTTTTTATTTTTTAACAAATTTAATACCCTAGGAGAATTATCTCCTAGGGTGATTGGAATTTAAAATATGATAAAAATTAATTAATTTCTTTTGGTAGAAGCGCTGAGACTTGAACTCAGGATCTTTGGCTTATAAGGCCACTGCATTAACCGACTATGCTACGCTTCTATTCATTATGATTATGTATGCTTATTATTAACTTTTGATAGACAAATATCCATATGCTTCTTTAAGATTATTATATTCATATGAAGCATTATCTATTAGATAGTTGTTACAATAGGATTTATCTATGAATTTTAAATGTGAATTATTCTCTTCTTCTTTATACTCTAAAGATTTCTCTATAGGTATATAAAGAGGTAAATCGCTTGTAATCATATTGCATATATCATATATAATCTTAGAAAGTTTTACACCATCATATCTGGTAAGTCTAAATGCTTCTAAGTTATCAGATCCAGTTAGTGTTAATATCTTAAGCATAGTAGTAATGAATAGTCTATTAGCAGGATGCATAGAGCAAGTTACTTTTTTCTTATCCCAAAATATAACTTCATCTTTTATTGTAGATTTGCCATGATTATATGCTTTATTAGCACCTAAGAAATCACAAAGGCATTCTAGAATATCTTCATATGGCATACGAAGTATATATCCACCATCATCTATTCTATCAACCCAGAATACATGATGATGTGAATTTCTTCCTTTATGATGCATCCAAGCAGAACTATATCCTTTATCTTCTTTAGCCCTATTTATTGGTGATGATCCATCTTTATAATATTTTATAGATTCGCTAAGTTCTGTATAAGAGAATTTAGATAGATCATGTACTATACCTCTCCATGTTATTCCTGCTTTATGACAATAATAGAATACATAGTACTTGTGTCTAAATACAGTCTGAGGATGATGTATTAAATTAAAAAATAAAGACATTTAAAAATTAACCCTCACTTATTATCATTTTTAAGCCAATATGGGCAAGGACCATAGACTTTTACCGTTTTATATTCTCCAACAAAAGCTTCTTTAGATTCGCAGATAGCTCTTCCATCTGGATCTTCTCCAACCTTTACTGGATATCTTACATATCCTGCTGGTATTGTTTTTTCTATAAGAGATACATTACTCTTTTCTCTTCCTCCTAGTGGAAGTTTTCTACCAGTCTGAAGATACGTATTAATATACTCTTTAGAAAAATCCAAGACAGATTTTGCCTCGGATGTTTTAATTTCATAATTATTTAGAAGATTGTCTGCTTCTATCCGTGGAATACCAGTAGTGTCTGATATTACAGAAGATAGCATACCTCTAAATGATTTAGCAGGATTATAAGTTCCTACTTTACCCTCTGAAGAGTATATATCTACTTGGTATGTTTGATCATTAAGCATAGCTTTCATGACCGTTAATTCATCTTTTGCTGATTTGGTGTCATAGCGTCGTTCATCACCAAAGGATGATCGGTTCTGTTTAATAGTTTTTACTATATCCTTAACTTTCATAAATAATGACCCCTTTAATGTATATTTAACCTGCTTTATCTAATTTGTATAATCCGTATAATAAAAATGCTATCCCTAATGGGGATAGCAATACAAGCAAGGAACTTGTAATTGAAATGAATATTACTACTAATGAAATTACAGCAGCTATACCTATCAAACCAAGTATTATCTGGAATATTGATTTGATTATGGATAATGCTATAATCAAGAGTAACAATCCTATTATCAGTAGTAATAGTAAGGTAGTCATTTACCCTTGTTCTTCTTTTTAAGTATAACTGTAGGGTAGATGAGCTTACGTTTATGGGTGGTTTCTTCTAATTTCTTTGCAATCTCATCTCTAGTAAGAGATGAGATTTTTTTAATGAATTCTGACTTTTTCACGTAATTTCACCTTCCTCGCCAGAAATATCAGATTATATACTTGTTAAAGGGGTCACAATTTACAAATCAATTATCGTTTACTTTGTTAAGGAATTCTTTAATATCTGTAATTCCTTCTGTATTTACTCCTTTCTTCTTAAGAGAAACACTAACATATGGAAGTTTCGATTCTTTAGTATTAACACTCTTAAATACTTTCAGAGGTTTGATATCCTCTTCTTTCTCTTTAGAATCTAAAAGTGATTTGAGCTTGTTTCTCAATGGAGTATAATACTTAAAATTCAAGTCATCGTTACTGATGAATACTCCTGGAAATCCAGTCTCATCAATACCAAGAGAAAGATCGAAATCAGTATTATCTCTATATTTTACAATAGTTTCAATCTCATCTTTGATAAACTTAATTTTGTGATACTTTTCATGCTTATCAATACAATCAAAGTCAACGATAAGGATTTTGTAAAGATAAGAGTATTTGTATTTACTATCAATAAGATAAGAGAGTACAAATTCTTTATCTTGAAGATAATTAAATCCATACTCCTCACAATACTCTCTCATTTGATAATATCTATCTTTCGAATCTGCTTTCTCATAGAATTCTTTGTATCTTTCCAAATCACTTTCATTGGTAATAATATTTCCTGTATATGCAAGGCATGTTGCTACTTCAAACAAATTATAGCACAATGCTTTATTAAACAAGTAATTCAAAGAATGACCAATTACAGATCCGCTACCAAATGACTGAAGATTTATAAAGTTTTTATCATTACAATATTTTGTAATAAATATACAAATGTTATTCTGGAATTGTAATGAGTTTTCATAATAACTCTGAGAATTTGCAATTGCTTTAGAAACGATACTAGCCACCATGTCGTTTCTGTTAATAATAAGATACTTATCAAAATATGATGATTCATTATTCATATCCGAATAATAAATGTAATTGATAAGGTTATAACACTGATCTGGATATTTTGGAAGAATATTTGACAGAAGAGCAGCTCTAAAGTTTCTTGTTGCTAATTCATCATTATGATCAAACTTAAACGTGAGAAGTTTTAAAATATTAATGTATGATTCTTCTGTTCCATCAATCCAAGAACAAATCTTGTCAATTAAATATTTACGTTTATAATAAACCTTATTTTTATCATTATCACTCATATCATAAGAATCTTCTTTACAACTGAAGATAGAAATTATTTCTTCACACTCTTTATCTGTGAGAAGAGTAGGATATGCATATTTCGCAAGTCTTTCAAACATGGTTTATCTCCCTTTCTTCAAAAACATTTATAAATAAATTAAAGGAGAGCAAATTACTTGCTCTCCTAAATTTATTTAGTTCAAAATACTAATATCTTTTTTTGTTACAGAATTGTAAATTTCCAATTTTTCAGTTCCAATCCCTACACTTGTTTCTTGTACAGTTAATTTTTCTACACTGTAATATTCCGATAAGATATTTGGATTTATACACTTACTAGAATTTACAATTTTTTCCTGTAATCTATCGCAAACTTCAATAGCGTCTTCTTTTGTATAATACAGACCAATATCTGTCTCATCGTGTTTTATAATATTTCTATCATCCATTATATCAACAATTCTTAATACTTTATAAATTTCTCCCATAACCATAAATAAACACTCCTTATTTAATAACTTACAACTCTAAATATACCACCAGAATTTCTAATTGAGTTAATAAGCACAGAAAGCGTTTTCTGGTGTTTATAATCATAATCATTCAATTCATTAAAATTCTCTTTAATCAATAAGCTATCTTTATAATCTTTATATTTACTTCTTAAGTGTTTATGCTTTGCAGCATATTTAGTTGGATAACAAGTGACAAAATCTTTACATTCATTTTCAAGATATTCAATGAGATCTTTTTTGTTGATGTAATAAAGTGGTTTTGTTTTCATAGCCGAGCCTCCTAAAACTCTACTATATATTGATATACTTCTTCATAAGAATAGTATGTAAATGAAAAAAAGTTTAGGGAAGGGCAATTTACCCTTCCCTATTTAATTATTTCTCTTCTTTATAGAATACTGGGAATCCATTATCCCATCTTACTTTAACAAAACCATTTTTCTTATCATGTTCATATGTTTCTTTAGCAATCTTTTCAAATTCTTCATCACTCATAGAGTTTACTTCTTCAAATAGTTTATCCCAATCTTCTTTTCTCATTTTATTTCATACCCGTTAATATTTTTAGTGTGATTAGAGAGGTTGATTACTAAGAGTTCATGTCTATTATCATTCACTTCACTGCAAGGAATAACAGTGCATTTTACTCTTTTCTTAATAAACCAATCTCTCAAGTAATTCACAACAGGAATTTCGTCTTTAACAATAACACAATTATATGGATACACATCATAATCAAGATAAAGCATAAATAAACTACTTACATCGAGAATATGATTTTTATAGAATACATTGATAGGAATCATAATATCCGGTTCTACTGCTTTACCGAGTTTGATTCTTTTATTTGCAAAATAATCATATGTAGGACGTTTCCAAGATACTGTAAGATATTCATACCCATCTTCTACTTTATTCATCTTTTTATCATCATCTGAATAGAATACTTCATATCCTCTATCAGAAATATCGTTAAAGATTTTAGTATTGTTAAATTTAGTATTATTAATACTGATACGAATAGCAAGAGCACCACTTTTGCAAATAGCAGCTTCATGCTTAATAGCTTGATCTAGATCTTTATAGGATTTGAATGTATACCACCATTTAACACCATTTGGTCTTACACCTGGACCGATAAGATCAGATTCTAATTCTTCTTCTGTTCTATCTTTGTAGTCTTTTTTGTATCCATGCAATCCACCAGCACTCCATGATCCACAAACATAAATAGCTTCAATTTCAAGTGCTGTACTTAAGTCTTTAATCATCCTACGAGTACTCCATTAAGTTTTCTTTGACGATCTGAAAGATTTATTCCTACAACAGCAACGTCTTCTTCCTTTTCCCCTCTTCTAATAATCTCACTTTTATATCCGAAATTCTTAAGAATTCCATCAAGATAATCAGCTTCTTTAAGAGAAGGACAAATAACATCAATGGAGTTATAATCTGTAGGATAATTGATCTTATTCATAAGATCATTCATATTATTATCCCTCAATTTGATATGAATAATATGATTCGTTTCATCTTCTTTAATCCCTTTAAATGTTTTCTTATATTTATCAATGAAATCTTTATGAACGATAGGATCATACATTGTACGCTTCCAAGAAATAAACAGTTTGAAATATCTGTCTTTATCAGATACTTCGTGAGGATATTTTCTTTCACTTTCAATTATCTTTGTATAATATTTCAAATTCCTAAGTTTATTAATAATATTAGAAATTTCTAAAAGATAATTATAAAACTGAAGTCCACATTCTCCAAAACTCATTTCTTTATAATAAGACTGACCACAGTCTACATCCTCTCTTCTACAAACTAACGGAATAAAGATTTCAATAGAACCATAATTATTTTCAGATGCTAATTTAATAATATTATAAATATTTTTTTCAATCAACTTAACTTCATCTGGTTCTACATAATCATATTTAAATGGTTTTTTGCAATAATTATAATAACATTCATAAATTTCATCTTCTTCAGGATGACTATAATGTGTTACATTAGATTGTGCTTGAAATGCTGTTATTGGTGTTGGTAATTTTAAATTCACTATATCTCCCCCTTATCTTACAATGAACTTGTCCCACTTTACATCAAGTACTCCGTTTTTTATTTACTTTTTCTACATCAAATCCTTTAGATTTGAGTTCATCCATAAAGTATTTGGTAGATGTTTTATCTACAGTAATGATAGTATGGTCAAACCCCTTTCTAGCAGATACAATAATAGCATCGTTTACATCTCTCATAGATTTAGGTTTGTATGAATTAAGATCTTTGCGAAAATAATCCATAACTTTAAATGCTGGCATTAACTCATAACTCATAGTATTTTCCTCTTACCCTATATTTTTATAAAATTAGATATAGAGTAACCATTACAGGTTACTCTATATCATTTTTCTTAGTCTTTTGTTGTGATATCTTTTACTTCTTTAAAGAAATCTTTCATTACATCCTGACTATATGCAAGATATTTTTTATAATCAGGAATATCAATTAATTTATAATTTTTCTTCTTGTTAGCAAATTTAAGTTTCTTAATATCTGTTTCTGTAATTTGGTGATTCTTATCTTCTTTAGTATAAATTGGGCATGTAGTAACCATAATATTACCAACAACTCTTGTCTTATGCCATTCTACAAGAATCTTATCTTGTATAAATTCTTTGATATCGCTTGCATTTTCATCATAGTCGATAAGAGTATAATCAAACGTATATTGTGAAGATTTGTTAAGGCATTTCTTAACATTTCCATACCTATAAAACATATTTAACATTTCTTTCCTAGCAAGGAATTCTTTAAGTTCTTTCTTAGTAGCATTTACTGTAAATGGAAGTTTTACAAAGATATCTTTCACAAGACAATTTGGTTTGATATTGATACTATAAGTCTTCTTAGTACCTCCAACTTCTTCATCAATCTTTTTAATATCTTTAAATACATCAATTCCAGTTCTTAATGGTTTATCTACATAAATTCCAACATTTTTCTGGAGTTCAATGCAACTATCAATAATATCATCACCAGTATAATCTTCAACATCTTTATCATATCCGTCTATATTATACTGGATCTTTCTATATTCAAATTCAAAATGGTTTATAACTTTATTAAAGGTTTTTACTTCCTCACCATACCAGTTTACTTTGTTCCATTTAAGAATAGCAACTTTACTATCCTTAATTTGTGCATACTGAATATTAGCAGTACCAAGAAGAAGCATAACCTTATAAAATTCTGATTCATGCTTGGCTTTTCTGCGAACGCAGTTATACACCTTCTGGAACTGCTCCTTATAAAGCGCTATAACAACTGTAGATTCCATACCCATTACTGTTTACCTCCAATAGATTTAAGATATTCTTTGATTTTATTTGTGAATTCATAAATTTCATCACTAGAACTAATGAGTTTATATCTCTGATTAATAGTTGGTCTTTCATCATTTTTACATTCAATAAGTTTCTCAATTATATCAACTATCTTTTCAATTACATCATCATTGAGATATTTGTCTCTAGTTACATTATCAATTTCAGAAATCTCTATCAATTCTGTTGTATATGCATAATTTAAAGATTTATCAATATAAGCTATATGATATACAAGAGAAGAGTCTTCATGATACATTAACCCTTCTGGTTCATCATCTGCAACAATTCTAAATTCTTCTAAGGTATTTCCTACTGCATACTTTAATGCATCATGAATCAAGATAGGAAATTTATTAGCAAATTTATCAATATAAAGCATATTTTTATTATCCATTTTAGTTTTTATCCTTCTTATTTAACCTAATATGGTTAAATTAGTATAGTGTTATTTCTTGTTTTCTTTCTTAGTAGTATTAAACCTTACTATAGGTACTCCATATGGCATAAACATCCACTCCTTAATAGATTTATTAATAATCTCCATATATCCAAGAGAATATCCTAGAATAAATAATTCTTGAGCAATATTTGGATCAAACATAAATTCTCTAGTTTTATTATTATAATTAAAGAATGCAAATGAATAACCTTCTTGCTTTCTATAATTAATATCTGTTTTCAATAATAATTTATAAATCTCTTTCTCATATTTCTTAAGTTTATTTTCATTTAATAATACAGATAATCTAGGATTAAGAATACCATGTACTTCTAATCCTTTATCTTTTTCTTCACTTAAACAATTCATAAAAATGGAATGAATCTTATTAGAAACTTTATTATCCATATATTAATCACATCCTCTCATAGAAATAGTATGTAAATGATAAAAAATTTAAAAAATACCAGAGGATATTATCCTCTGGTATATAAGATTTGATTAAGGATAAAACGAAATGAGCAATCCAGTTACAATCCCATCTTTATCTTTACAATCAAAGATATCAATAGATGCAAATGCATTTGAAAGAATACCATCTAATCCATTAGGAAGAGAGTGTCCATGCCACTTTAAGAATCTAAAGTTCTGTTTATCTTTCTTAAATTTAGATTCATACTCTTCTTTATTTGCGACAATGATAGTTCCTTCTGTATGCAATTTCACTCCTTTTTCTTCTGTAATGAAATCCATTCTATGCTTATTCAAATCTTTAGAATCATTTCTCAGTTTTCCATACACAAATTTATCTTCTTCATTTACAATAAAGATTCTCTCTGGGAACATCTGAATTCCACAGTATTTATCAAACAAATCTAATTCATCATAATTAAACTTATCGTCTATACAAACTTTATATTTCCCAGGTTTCATAGAAAATTCGATGAAATTCTTTTTATCTTCCATATCTGCAATGATAATTTTATCTGTTACAGAGAATGAAGTTCTATTGTAATCATACATTTCTTTTACCTCCTAAACAAAACTAGGAGACGAAATTTAATCCGTCTCCAAATAGACATTGAAACATCGAAAGATTATTTTTTGGAATCTTTGTCTTTCTGCCAGTTCATGTAGGCATTGCTGCCTGCAGTAAACAGGCACATTCCTGCAACAGTGCTCAGAGCACCACCAAGGAATTTCAGTGCCCCATTTTTCACTCCTTCGCTAGTAAGTTCAACGGCGATTTCTTTGACATTTTCGAGTTCCATGATAACTCCTCCTGTAGTATAAATGATAGTCTTGCGTACACTTCTCATACTGCTATCACTACTATAGTATGTAAATGAAAAAAAGTTTACTTTACATTCTTTTTTGGAATTTAAAAATAACTAATAAAACAAAAAGAACGCGAGCCCTAAATAGAGCTCGCGTTAAACTAAACACCATCAAACGATTACAGTTCATCCCAGCTAGTTACTTTGTATTTATCCAGTTTGGGAGCTTTGATGTAATTCGCCTCCAGGATTTTGTCGTCGAGACTATTAAGCCTGGAGATGATGTCGATCGGATACTGATCCTGCAGCCTCTTTGCTTTCTTGCAGTTCACTTCAGATAGTCAGCAAACCAAGTGATAATGCGCAAGAAGATATGGAAGTCGAGGGAGTAGCGTTCCTTCGTTGTTTCCATGACGAGCTCGTCCCCCACACGGTGGACGCCATAATGCGAGGCAAAGCGGATGGCATATTTGAGCTTCTTTTTCTCCTCTTTCGACATTTCCTCGAAAGAAGGATAATAGATTTCGATGAAGTACCCGTAGTCAGACATGGTAATCCTGTCACCTTCATCACGGACATAGATGCAAATTCCGTCGCCGTCTCCACTCATGATTACCGCCCAGCCGTTCTTGAGGGCTTCCACACCCGTATTATCTCTTTCCCATGAGAGGATGGGTTCGAGCCATTTTTTTATGAGAGTTTTGTCATTATCTTCCATGAGGGGACCCTCCGACGTAAGTTCAACGGCGATTTCTTTAACATTTTCGAATTCCATAATAACTCTCCTCCTAAATATATGACGATAGTCTTATATACACTTCTCGTACTGCTATCACTACTATAGTATGTAAATGGAAAAAAGTATATTTACACTAATTTTTGGTATCTAAGAAAAATAACTTATAAGGAAAAAAGAACGAGTATCTAATAAAGAATACTTGTCAAATAGTTGTATCATGCAAATAAAATGTATAATTTTTTCACAAAAATTGCATTTTTAATTTTCTAATAAAATTTTAATTTTTCAACCCTCTTAATTCAAGGGTTCGCGGTTAAATTACGAAGGTTCTCTAATCTAATTTTAATGGAGTAAAAAATTTTTCAGTGACATATTATAGTTAAAAAAGATATAGTTACAAATGACTAAGTGTCACTAAAGTGACATACTATAGTCTTTTGCCTTTTTCGCTTTGCTCAAAAGGCAAAAAGGAAATGGCGTTTTTGGGAGGCTGGGATATCTGGTTTTGGGTTCGGGGTATTATGGTTATGGGAGATTCCGGGAGATTATGTATATCCGGGATTAACCCCGGAGATATGCAATTAGGGATTACGAAAGGCTTAAGGCAAATAGGTTTGTTATTAGCCCTTTGTTAGTTAAGTGGTTAGGCTACGGGTGTATCTGGGAGTCTGGGTATATCCCGGGATTTATCGGGAGAATATGAGATCTCCCGGATATACCCGGAAATTTAATATCCGTCTCGATAATTTATTAAAAATAGTCTTTCTATCTGAATTGTAGTTATTCTTCAAGTAGTTATCCACGGGAGATCCCGTTTTAATCCCCGAAAATTATGGAAAATATAGATAATTTGTTATTGGTTGACAATTAGTTAAGTCTTTTTAGTTATTATAGGAGGTTATATTATGGGATTCTTTAGTAAGTTATTTGGTAAGAAAGAAAAGAATGAAGTAATAGAAGAGGATATAAGTATAGTAAGTAGTAAGTCTTTTCCCGTATATATAAATCCGAATATATATCTTGCTCATAGAGGAGCTAGAATATGTATTGGTAAAGATGCTATGAATGGAGATTTAAATGATAAGACCAAATACGTTAGTAAGATAATCTCATATGGTCATGAGAGTGTTGTAGAACATACGAACGTTATTGGTCTTATTATATTAAAAAAGAATGAGATTAAAGATAAAGTATTTGAGATTATAGATATTCTTAATAATGGAAGATACCTCCATTATAGTGTAAAAGAAAATGAAGATAGTATAGTAATCTTAGTTGGTGGTAGTGTAAGAGCATTTTACCATGTAATTAGAGAAAGTAACCAAGACTATAAAACACTAAATCTTATTAAGAATCTCTTATACCAATCCGTAGAGAAAGAACTTCTTAAACCACTTATTAAGGAGAGACTATTGGAAGATGATAAATGCAATTACTATTGTGATGGTGAATTAGATACCGTAAAATCCAAAGTAACACAGGTAAAAAACTCTAAAGAAGATAAAAATGTAGAGAATTATGATATAGATTGTAAGTATACATATGAACCTGAAGAACTAGATAAAGAACGTTGTACTCTTATATATAAAACAGATATAGATAAAGTACTAAAAGAAGTAAAGAAATATGGATTTACTCGTAAAGATATATATAAAGTAGCAACCGTTAGTTTTGTATTTCATAATATATCTAGAGCATGTGCTAACCAGTTGGTTAGACATCGTGTTGGTATATCGCAAGAATCACAACGTTATGTAACACATGATTATCTTAAGAATAATGATTTTATAGATAACGTAGTTATTAATAGAGAAGAAAGATATAGTGACGAGAAGTTTAATGGTGTATTTAAGAAATTAGATACTATAAATCCATTTAGAACCTACCAATTCCTTATTAGCAATAAGATAATGAAGGAAGATGCTAGAGCATATCTTCCTATGAACGTTATTACACAACTTATGATGACGTTTACATATGAACAATATGCTCATTTACTACAGTTAAGATTAGGCAAAGCAGCTCAAAGAGAGATTAGAGAAACAGTTGCAGAATCTGCTACATTCTTATTTGATACTACAGAATTGAGAGATAAGTTTATATCCATTTGTACTAATTATGGATATCATGATTATGACTATACAGATCCACTATTAGAAGAATTTGATAATATTAATATAGATGAAGAAGAAACTGTAGAAGAAAGTGAAGATCTTAAGATAAATAACGAAGAAGATGCTAAGAAGATATTAGAACTGTCTGAGAAGTATAAGAAACTAGGTAATGAATAATGAATGAATTTCCATGGAATACTGAAATATATCTTAGAAAATTGATTGTAGATAACAATAATAATCCTAAGGTATGCTATGCATACAGAAGAGATCTAACTAATAAATCTATAGATGATAGAGAAATAACAGAATATAGAATAAAGATACTAGATATTCATGATGATTACGTTATTAATGATATTAAAAACGGGAGACTATGATATATATGGTTGATATTACATGGAAAGACACAAAAAATAGAATAGAATCGGGTTTTTTTAATAATGAGATAGAATGCTTAAAAACTATAGTACTAAATATAAGCGAAAATTGTCAATTAAAATGCCCTATGTGTCCTAGAGCACATGGTTATCCTAATAGAAATATATTTATGCCTATGAATGTAGTAAGAATTATTAGGGATAGATTATGCGAGATAAACTATAAGAATATTATTAGTATCTCTGGTAATGGAGAACCAACAATGAATAATAATCTTATAGAGATACTAAAATTATTATCTAAAGATAAGTATGGAAATAAAACTAATTATAAACTACAGGTATTAAGCAACTTCATTAAAGAAGACGATGAATTATATTTAGATATATTAAAATATTCTGATCTATATATCTCTCTTCATAAATATCATACTGAGGTTTATAAGAAATACTTTGATGAAAGGATAAAGTCTCTTAAGGGCAAGTACAAAGGAACTAATAAAATCTTTGTTAGGAATCACGATCCAGAATCTGACGAATGCACTGGTAAATTTACCAATAGAGGAGGATGGATGAATCCTGATAAAGAACTGTTAAAAGTTCCTTGCTATTATCCATTCTATAAGATATTCATAGATTATGATGGCACATACTATCAGTGTGCTGATGATTGGCTTAGAAAGTCTAATAAAGACAAACTAAATGTATTTCATACTAGTATAGAAGATTATTTTGTAAAATATCTTCATTCATTAAAGATAGAACTTCTAACCCGTGGAAGAAAGTATATTGAAGCATGTAATACTTGTTCCACTAATGGTATTATGATGGGGGATAAAGAAATTGAGTTCTTTAAACATAGATACTTGGAAAAATAAAGGTATAGTAAATAGAATAAACGATATATCTAATAATACTAATTTAAGTATGGATACTAAACCAGTAACTTGTAAGATTGAAGTTAGTGGAACATGTAATTTAGATTGTAGATTTTGTAATCATAGTAATCTAAAAGATAGATTTAAGCTAATGAGTTTAAAAGACTTTGAGGAAGTAATAAATTTTGTTCATAAGAATTATCCTAGTATAACTGATATAGGATTATTTCTCATGGGAGAACCTGGATTAAATAGAGAACTTCCAGAAATGTATAAGATGGTTAAAAATATAGATAGAAATTATTTTACATTCTTAACCACTAATGGGTTATTCATAAAA